>Ga0126342_10005685_pt1 | contig 21876 bp, 17 predicted proteins | sample Cyp1metagenome_FD_92528 | JGI IMG/M metagenome (GOLD analysis project Ga0126342, IMG submission 92528) | Coral microbial communities from Lord Howe Island, Old Settlement Bay, Australia - Cyphastrea 1 metagenome | ecosystem: Host-associated > Invertebrates > Cnidaria > Coral ... | reverse complement strand
GGAGGCTGAGGCTGGCAAACGGCACTCTTGAACCCCGACCAACAGAATGTGTAGGGCCGCTGCGGACGGTTGACGCGTTTGAAGGCCGGCAAACGGCGTAACGCCCCAACAACAGAGTGTGTATGGCTGCTGCGGAGGGTTGACACGTTTGAAGGCTGGCAACCGGCAGTCTTGAAGCCCCCACAAGACAGTGTGTAGGGCCGCTGCGGAGCGTTTAGGGGTTTGAAGGGTGGCAAATGGTAGTCTTGAGCCCCGAGCAAGACAGTGTGTAGCGCCGCTGCGGAGGGTTGAGCCGTTTGAACAAGACAGTGTGTAGGGCCGCTGTGGAGGGTTGAGCCGTTTGAAGGCCGGCAAACGGCACTCTTAAAGCCTCAACAAGACAGTGTGTAGGGCCGCTGTGGGGGGTTTAAGTCTTTGAAGGCTGGCAAGCGGCAGTCTTGAGCCCCCAACAAGACACAGTGTAGGGCCGCTGCGGAGAGTTTCGGCGTTTGAAGGCTCGCAAACGGCAGTCTTGAACCCGCAACAAGCATGGCAAAGGCAGCGCAAGCGTCCACACGCTGCTGCGGACAGTTTAAGAAGCTGGAGGGGTGGCAAACGGCAGGCTTGAACCCCAAACGAGCCAGCGTGAAGGGACTTGGTGGCCCACGCTGCGCTGCCGAAAGCGTTTTAACACCTGTTGTAGCTGAAAGCGATGCCCGGCATCTGCCAGGGAACGCAATACCTGGGATCAACACCAAAGGTGGCCCACACCAAAGGTGGTCCCAGGCGCCGCCCTCCCTCAGCCACGGAAGAGGAAGGTCGGCGGATATCTATATCTATATCTCTATCTATATCAATACCTATGTAGATATCACATTATCTCCCCAACCTTTTCAGCAGTTTCTAAGCCATCAGCGTGTTTCAGCCATTGAGGCTCGAGTTCGGCGCAATGACCCGAGTCGCGCGGGCGGCGAGAAGTGTGGGAGGCCGAGGGCGAGAATTGGCGAGATTTTACCAAAGGGGAGATTTGACCATGAGGGTTTTTGACACGACACATCTGTATAGTATATGTCATTATATGTATATGTGTGTATAATATATATATATATATACACACACATACAAACAAACATACATACAAACATATACATATATATACATATATATATATATATTGATTGTCCAAACCTGGAGAATTAAGTGACCAAAGCCCCGGTCAATCAATTGTGACGCCTGAATCCCCGCTGGTGGGGCCCCTCTTTTGGCGTTGAGCCTCCAGTAAAGGAATTCTGCTTGACACACGTGCAAACGATTTGGAAACAATTTGGAAGCACGGGCTATGCGTAAGTGTTAAAATTGGAGACAGGGAAACACAGTTCCTGTTGATTCTCGAAAGTATCTCTGATTCTTGTATATATCATATGGAGGTTTCCATTTTGTCATGGGGGTACCCCTAGTTATCATCCATGAAATATTTTCGGATTTTGAAAAAAACAACCAGCTATTGGGGATACCCCCATGACTATGGAAACCTCCATTTTGAGTGGTCAACGCTTTGGCGAAACTTGAGCCTGAAGAGGCTCTCGAACCATCGAACCCAGACATGATGAGGCAACTCGTATCCCAATGGGCCCAATGGGACAATAGTTTGAGGATCTTGGGAGACAAAAATGTAAAGAACTACAGGATGGGGCCCCCAGTCGAGTTCGCGTTCAGTTGGCTTAGAAAAGTGACTGAATTCTATGGTTTATGGTAGATATAATGAACTAATTAATGGGGTTTTTCTCATGGTTTAAAAACCAACTTATAACTGGGGGGTCCCATCCTGTAAAGAACGGATGATGTTTTTGGATGGTTTCGGATGGTTTCGGATGATTTCAAATCTCTGATCTGGAAGAGTGTTTCCAATCGGTTCGGGCGATATTTCTGGACAATGAGTGATGTTTAGATGTGGCACATGAATTTGCCCTAAAAATCAATTTGGGATTTATGATCGAACACATATCCAGAATATTTCTGACTACTTGGGATCTTCCAAGTATGAACACAAGTTTGCCAAAAACACGATCATCCGATCATCGTAGTTAAGTTAGATGTGATCAGCCAAATTTCGATCTTAAGATCATTTTCCATATATTGGTCAGTCCGTTGAACATGAATTATGTGCGCCTGATGATCCTTTTTTTATGGGTGAGCACCCAGGGCTTGTCTTAGCTGGGACCCAGCTTGACATCCAAATCCAGGCTATGGCAGGCTATGGCCTCTGCCCTTTTAGCTGTTTTTTTTTGGCGACTCGATTTCTTGGAGATGGTCACGGATCCCTGCAGATTGAAGATCTTTTCCCTGCATTTTTACCGGGTGATCTGAGAAATCCATCAGGTGTAGATGATTTTTTTTCAAGAGAATCATTGATTTTCCACACATGAATTTGCTGGAAAGCAAGTGCTGTTTCCATGAGACGTTAGTTTCACCCATTGAACCGCAGATATATGTACCATGAACCCAAGTTATTCATATGAAGCATAAAGAAACCAACTTACCAAAGGTATCCACATCTAATTGAACATCCACAACTTGTTTTTGAAGATATCCATAGTTTTTATATCACCCCCACATACCTGGATTCCAATCAGCCACGATCTCCATGAAAACGCAACAATCCAGGACCTCATGGACCTGCATAGTGCCTTGGTGTTTTTTGAGGGTTGGGTTGAGATTCTCAAAGATGTTTTTTGGGTTGGAAGATGTTGGAAGACATTTACGCCCTTTTTTTTTTCAAACTGTTTTGAAGAGACATTATATCATCAGGATCACCTGAACATGTGGTAGTTGTTGATGACTTCCCCTAGTTTTGTTCGTTGGGTCAGGATGATCAAGAAGTTTGGGGATTTTGTTTGCCCTCAAGCGGCATGAAATTCCAACGGGTTTGCCCCATCCAAATATCCATATGGAGGGGAAACCTGAAATGCGGGGTAGCTCCAAATCATACATTTATAGATGAGATTTTCCACGTATCATTTTCCATTCTAAACCATTATTGGGGATTCCCCATTTATGGAAACCCCCATATCTTCCCCGTGCACCATCTGAGGTCCGTTATTCTACTCTGAAGGCCATCGAGTTCCTCTGCCCTCTACTCCCAAGAGTGCTTCTACACCGCGTCGACCTATGCGGCAGAGTACGGGGGGACACTTGCCGCTCAGCAGCAAACTGTGGAGCATTCTGTGGCTGGGTCCCCACCTCTGCCTCCAAAGAGAGGTTTTCCAAATATAAGTTTCCAGTATAAACCAACCAGCTCTTGGGGTACCCCCATTACTATGGAACCTCCAACTCAAGGCATTGATTGGCAGGGACTTAGCTGGTAGCTCAGTAACGAATCAGGAATCAGGGGATCAATTTGTCATTGAGTGACTGGGTGCCTCTACAAGAATGGTGTTACAAGGTGGTGCCTCCTAGTTATAATTTGGTTTGTAAACCCCATAAAAACTATACGTAGATATATCACCTATAAACCATAGTTATTGAAGTTATGTTCACCAACTTAGCTATCAAACGGGGGCACCACCTTGTATTCAATTTCCATTCAATCACCATTAAATCCAATAAAATCACTATGAAATCCCATTAAAAACACCATAAATGGTTGAGTCGAGGGATCAATGTCTCTCGCCATTTCCGCTGTAGATCCTGGCCACTGAAGTGCTCCCAGCAACTAGCGGCGGAGGGTGGTTGCGCGTAATCCAACGAGGATGTGGTTGACCATGGTTGACCCCCACAATGGTGCAACCACGGCTAGAAACCATACGCCATTTCAGAGATTTGGTGATGTTCTTAAATGTAGCCACAAAATCCAGGCAAACGATTCAATATCCAACCATTCCGGACGAAATTTCCCCTATCTCTAAGCCTCAGTGGTGGTTGATACCCATCCCGAAATGCTGCAGGTCTGCCCGAAGCGGCGCACCAGGATCTCCAAAGAAAGGTGGAGCCTCTCCCCAAGGCGTTGGACGTAGGGAGGAAATCAGACATGTTACCATTTGGTAATGACTAACGTAGCTATTGAAAATGGCCCATAGAAATAGTGGATTTACCCATTAAAAATGGTGATTTTCAATAGTTATGTTAGTTTACCAGAGGGTACCATTTGGTGGATGATTCTGATGGGGCCCCCGAACAGAAAGGGGTGGTTTTTCAGAATGGTTCATGGTAGATATAACGAACTAGTTCATGGATGTTAATGGGGCTTAAAAACTAACAAACGTTTAACTGGGGGAGGCCCATCCTGTAATGGGGTCATTCTGAGTTATTCTATCCAATATATTGACGAGTACCACAATCCATGAACTGGGAAATCCTAGCAAGCAGCACAGAGGGACGAGGGTTTTGAATACTGCTCATTTGGTGCTTAGGAAACTGTGGGATTCGGAGAGATTGGGGTATCCTTATTCCCTATGCTTGATGGGGAGCCAGTTGGAGCTACGCAGTGAGTTTCCCAATTAGTGGATAGTTTACAAAAGTTGGGGCTGTAATGGGATGATGTGTCTGTCTGAAAATAGGGGATACGGCAATGAGGTTTATCACATTTTGGAGTAGCTCTTTGCAGACAAAGCCATTTTACCAAGTCCAACAGAAAAGCCGTAATTGCCTCCACTTTACGCGTGCAGAATTTGAGTATTCTACACTACTCCTCATTCGATAACAGTTTTTTTTGCAAAAAAAATCTTTGGTTTTCCATGGAGGTTTCCATTTTGTCATAGGGCTACCTCCAGTTATCATCCACTTCTTCGATTTTCCATGAAACCAACCAGCTATTTGGGATACCCTCTGGTAAACTAACATAGCTATTGAAAATCACCATTTTTAATGGGAAAACTCACTATCAATGGCCATTTTCAATAGCTATGTTAGTCATTACCGGAGGGTAGCCTTTATGGAAAGCTCCACATGTTGCATACGCCATACGCCAGGGAAGGTGGAGTCCTTTGAGTTGCTCCCAGCTCCGACGGGTGCCGCGAAAAAACGCCAGGGTTGGGACCTATTGTTTGGACCTAGGCAAAGGGCGCTACAACTAGGGTTTATATATAGGTTGGACACCATGATACACCACAATAACTATGGTTATACTATGGTTTATGGTACTTATAACTATTGTTATATTTTTTTTAGATTCGCCCCAGTAACTATAGACATGAAATGATATAAATACCATAAACCATAGTGAAATTGGAGTTATAAATGCACCAACTGAACGCTATCGAACGGGGGCCTCACTAACTGTAGGGTTTATATATAGTGATTTGTCTACAGTTGGATGGGTGAAACATGGTGAAACTATTTTTGAACATCACTTTTTGGGATAGCACTTTTTTTTGGACTTGAGGATGCTACAATCCAGAGCTTCAGGATTGTCTCATTCCAACCGGCTACTGAATATGGTTTCAGACACAACTTGAATTCATACACATTTCAATCTCCAAACTGCAAAAGCGTCCCAAATGACATGATCATATGTCCCAGAACTGGATCAACGGAACATAACTCCAAGAACTCCCCATGCATATTGATAAAAGCCATCGTTTCATGTCATTGTTTCCCTTGAAACAAATCAATACAAGTTTGCTGATCAAGCACCGATTCTTGCTGGTGATTGTGTAACTGTAACAGTGCAACCGAGAGCCGTTACAACCTTTTTGATATGTTTTGTCACAAAAAACGCGACACAGCGACCTGGCTTCGGTTGGAGGTTCCTTTACCTCGGACATCGACGCAACGGACCTGGCAGCGCTGTACTCGGAGAGGGAAGAGCTGGAGCCACGAACGAGTTCGGGCGCAAGCGCAAGCAGCCCAAGCCCACGAAGCGCTTCCAAAAAGACAACCAAAGGTTGGGCCGAGCTGAAAATCCTGCTCTCTTAAAATATAGGCCCACCAGGGTCGGTCCAGCATAAATGCTGGGAATGCTGGGAAAATGACTTTCCCATAAATTGATAGTTGGTAAGGGAGAAGTATCGCATCTTCTGGTCTTATTTCTGGGAAGTGCAGTGCTTTGCGATAGGAAACGTGCAACAGGCTGTGCTTGGGCTTGTCCCTCAGTTTTGGACAAACCATATCCATCTTATCCATTATTCATATTTATTTGGTTGGTGGTTTGGAACATGAATTTTATGACTTTCCATTCAGTTGGGAAAAATGATCCCAATTGACGAAGTCCATCATTTTTCAGGGGGGTAGGTATACCACCAACCAGCATTGATTTCTTTAAAAACTGTGGCTACCACCAACCAGGGACAGTCCTCCCCCCATTGGGGGTTCAGAAAAAAACCAGTTATTCATTGCTTGACTCCCGATTTGGGCGACATTTTCCATACCAAAATCCCCATTTCACCCCCTTTCAGCCACATCTCGGGACAGGAGCCGGACAGCGGTTTCCACAGGAGGATGATGGGGTGGGATCATGGGGCAAAACCGGATTTCCTCCGGAAACTTCTGGCTCTTTTTGGGATGTTTTTAAACGGATAGGACGACGTAAAAAAATGAACATTTTTTCATGGAATCCCTAAAGATTTTGGATTGGAATCAGGAATAAGCCGTCACACGTATGAATTTGTCCAACAAGAATTGTTACTTAGCCACCAATAATGGGGATGGATTTGTCCAGAAATGTGATGGCCATGTCAATTGGGAAGTAAATGAAAACAATGAGGAATCATCAAATTCTGGGCAGAATTCTTTTCAGATAAACCTAGATGTTCTCATTCCTTCACTCATGCATATTAAAGACCCCATTGCATGGTCCCAAATAAGTGTTTTCATCCCCTATTTCTTACCAAGCAGGAATCACGACCCTCGAGTAGCATGAGCATGAGAGGCAGGACCCCCGCGGTATGTTTGTGGTTTAGTTTCACCCCGCAGGTACTGCCACATTAATGATGCGAGTTGAAAACAAACCAAATGACCGAATTGTTGTTGTTGTTGATGATGATGATGATGATGCTGATGATGATGATGATGCTGCTGATGATGATTATTATGATGACGATGATGATGATGATGATGATGATGACATTGACGACAATGGCGATGATGACGATGATGACACCGATGATGATGATGATGATGATGATGATGATGATGATGATCATGATGATGAAGAAGAAGAAGAAGAATATTATGGCGATGATGATGGTGATGATGATGATGACGATGATGATGATGATGACGATGATGACGATGACGATGAGGATGAGGATGACAAGAACGACAACGATGATGATGACCATGATGATGGTGATGATGATGATGATGATGATGATGATGATGACAGTGAGGGTGATGACGACGATGACGAGGATGACCATGATGACCATGATGACGATGATGATGATGACGACGGCAATGACAACGATGACGATGACGACGATGCTGATGCCGATGGTGATGATGATGAAAGTGATGATGATGATGATGATGATGATGAAAATAATGATGATGATGATGATGATGATGATGATGATGATGATGATGACAATGGCGACGATGACGATGATGATGATGATGACGACGATGTTGACGATGTTGATGATGATGATGATGATGGATGATGATGATGATGATGATGATGAGGATGATGATGATGACGATGGCAATGACAATGACGATGATGACGGCGATGATGATGATGGTGATGATGACGACGATGATCATGATGATTATGGTGATGGTGATGGTGATGGTGATGATGATGATGATGATGATGATGATCACCATCAGAATCATCATCGTCGACATCATCATCAACATCATTTTCGATACATATACATATATTGTATGTGTACATTTTATGTTTTTTTTGATAAATCTAACTTGATACAATCTATCATCTACCATAAACCCCAGTTGGCTGATTCAATAACATACTACGCTTTCCTCGGTCAGGTGCCGTGTTCCACTCTGAGGGTGACATCCCTCTGCCGCGCAGCCCCAAAAATGGCCGTGGTTCTCGCCCTGCTTTGCCATTGCGGGCTGTCACAGAGCGACAGATGTAGCTTGGCGTTGGCAGATGGGACTGGCAAGTGCTGCTGAAATGCTTGGTCTGGAGAATTCAAGTATAAACAGAATGAGTTTGGGGATGGCATTTTCAATCTGCTTTGGGCTGGAATGGTTTGGCAAATTCTTTGACTCTTTTCTGTTTGCCTAAAATGATTTTGAGACATGATCCGCAAGACTCGGCTGGAATTTCCGATGTGCTGGGCATGTGCCGGATCTAGGTGGGTCAGCACCAAGGTGGTGCTTTCAACCATTGTTATTTTCAACGAAATTGAGATGACGAGCCTAAAACGACCTGCACGTTTCTAAGTTTTAAGGTATTGGTGGCTCAATCGTCCCAGAAGTCAAACGGAAAACATACGGGAACAACCATATTTGATGGTAAAACTCTTCGTGTCCAGACACAATTTTTCCCTTGAAACCGGTGAAACCAGCAAACCGACTGCAGGCCGCGGCCTGGAACGTCTGGTGGAACCCCTCAGGGAACACCGAAATCTGCAAGAGGCAATTTTCTGGCCGGAGACTCCCCCGGGCCCTTTGGAACTAGAGACCATGGAAAAACTGAAGGATTAAAACACACTTATTTGGTACCATAGAATGCGGGTGTTCAATGTTAATTAGGGGGATTGGATTAGTCCCGCACAAAGTTTGTGAAGTTGAATGGAAACAGGAAAGAATCAGAGGTTGACAGCTGTCCCGTTTGGGGATATTGAACATATTTGAACATCACCTTCAAGTTTTCTTGGAGAAAATTTATACCCAATACAGTAGTTGGGTCATGTTCAATAAAATTTCTGAAGATCATCCCATTTGGTGGTCACCCATTAACCCATAATCTCCTAATACCATCTGGTTATGACTAACATAGCCATGGAAAATCACCATTTTTAATAGGTAAACCATCTACAAATGGGCCATGGCTTCCATGGCTATGTTAGTCATAACCAGATGGTATATGGAAAATCATGGAAAATCGTTCAATGTTCAATGGATAGATCATCACATGGGCCATCTATACCATTGCTATGTTAGTTGACCAGAGGATATCAACCCTGGTGATCGAATCCTCCAATCCTCGGACCGATGGAGGTATCAATAGCCATTTCAGGTACCGAGAAAAGTGGAAACCACACTGAGCCATAGTGGTCCGATTTGTTCAAGCTATGAAACGGGATATGGAAGGGGATATTCCACCAAAAGTTTGACACGAAAAAAGTGCCTCCATGTTGGGATCCTGAAAATCCCATTGAAAGTAGCCTCTGGTAAACGTTTACAGTTTGCGAACTTGAAAATGGCCATAGTCAAATAGTGGATTTTCCCAGCTATAAAATGGTGGATCTTTCCATGGTTATGTTAAATTACCAGAGGGTATGATCCATTATATCCCCGATAAATCCCCAAGAATCCCTGATTTTCCATCGTTTTTTCCAAACGTTTACCAGGCCGGGTAGGACCAGTAGGACCTAAAAACCAATATCTTCGAATCCAAAGATCGTCAGGGACAGGGAGGGCGGAGACCGCGGATTTGCCGCCGGTGTCTTCCTGTGCCTTCGACAAAGACCGGGGTACCTGAAATTTGGGGAATGCGGAAAAACCCATGGTTTCATGATGTTTTATGATACTCGTTTGAATGAAACTTGTTTTTTTTTTTGAAGGCCCCATTTTAAGACACACTCACTGAAGAGTAGAGTGACATGGAGTGACACGACAAAGAAGTTGTACTCTGGGCATTTGATCTGTAGACTCTGGAGCCGCCACAAGGATTGCTGCATACTTCAAGACTTATAGACATAACTTAAACTGACAAAACTGAGAATCTGGATAGGAATCTCCACCTCGTGGTGCCCAATGGTAAGATATTGCAGGTTTCTGTTCGCTCCACAGCAATTAATATCCACCATAAACATCTAGTAATGTTCACCAACTTGGCGCGTTAAGGTGAGGCCCCACCTTGCATCACCATGACTATCCATGACTGAGGTTCCTTCAACTCCGATGTCTCTGACCGAGAGCTGTTCTCCTCTTTGGGGGAGGGGATGGACTCGGTGAAAGAGAGCCCACGGAGCCCTTCCAAGAAGTTTTCCAAAGGATGGAGTTGTCAGTTGTGAGTAAAACACTTGGCACAAACTGATTTGGAGCTTTGCCAAAATAATAATGGGGGTACCCCCAGTTATCATCCATTTAAGTGGCATTTTCCATGAAAGAAACCATCCAGCGAGCTGGGGGTAGCCCCACGACTATCGAAGACACAGCCAGGAGCACCACCAAGGATGTTCCGGCCAGAGACCGAGCAGGACGTTATGGATCCGTCAACGGGACCTGGGACCTGAGGGGATGATTTTATGGGGATTTTACCCTCTGGTAAACTAACATAACTATGGAAAATCACCATTTTTAATGGGAAAACTCACTATAAATGGCCATGTTCAATAGCTATGTTAAATTACCAGAGGGTATGTGGGAGAACTACATTGGAGAATCAGAGGATCCATCAACCTTAGCTGCCTTAGCTGAGTTTTGGAGGTTAAAAAAAACATGGAGAATTGAAAGCGAACATTCAAGTTTATTGTCTTTTTAGGGAAACCCGTGGTGATCAAAGTGATAGCGGGTCACGAGGATTTTCAGAAAATGCCATTTGATGGCGAATAAGTTTGAGCACAAACCAGTTTTCCATCCAGTTCTGAAGTGATTTTTCACTGATGAAATATCCAATGGGATGAGTTTCTCAATAACTTGGATATGACACAATCAATGTTGGGATGATTTTTCACTGTCCAGTCGTTGTTTCCAGAAGTTTTGCTGGATTTGTTCTATCGTCTCCAGGAAGCGAGACCTTCAAGTAGCATGAGCATGCGCAGCAGGAGCTCTGATGAATTCACCGGGGCGCAGCGTGGGCGCAGCGTTAAAGGCCCCCGGAAGGGTTACCCTCTGGTAATTTAACATAGCTATTGAAAATCACCATTTTAATGGGTAAATCAACTATAAATGGGCCATTTTCAATAGCTATGTTAGCTTACCAGAGGGTAGCTTTTGGTTTCCATAGTCTAATGAGGCGTTGTCCATAGTCTTTTGTACCCCAGCGAGCGCAGGTTGAAACTCCGAAAATTTAGGAAAACATGGATGATAACTGGGGGTACCCTCATATTTTAGGAAACCTCCATTAATGGAAAATGATGACAACACATTCCCGATGTATTTACAGACAATCTGGAGACTCAGGGGAACAAATGGAAGCTCAAACGATTGGAATGGTGTTCCACAATCACAGAAACCTTTCGAATCCATCAATCAGGTTTGCTTAAGGAAATCAGTTTCATGTCTTCTCCACTTTCAATCTTTTCCTAGTAATATATGCATATAAACGCCGAATGTGAAAAACCCATTCATCAAATTTCACTGGGGAACATTCAATACCATAGCCTTGAGAAAGCTTTTTATTCTTGGGTTTGCCAGATTAAAAGGTATTTTCTGGTAATCAAAGCTGGTTTGCTAGAGAATTCCCGATTTGGTTCGATGAACTTCCCATCAGAGCCTTGATTGAGTTCGGAGATATCCCAGCTAGCCATCTTTGATTACCGAGGGGTAACCCTAATTGTTGGTTAGATATCAAACTATATCCAATTCTATTCCCTTTATATCCCTCCTACATCACCATTATATCCCCATTCTATCACCACGATATCCAAATTTCATGGTCACCAGGAGTGGGGTCGAGCCCTTACCCCCGCGCCGCTTGTCCTTCGTGGGCATGTCCATCAATGATGTTTGGCAAGCGATCCAGGAAGAGGAGCCCTGCGCCAAGCAAGTCCGCCGAGTTTTTCCAATGGGAAAAAGAGCCCCAACAAAAAGGAGAGAACCCGAACGAAAAGAGGCAAAATTGTAATGTTTTTCATTTTTTGGCAACTCAAAATCTCATGTTCAATCATCCCTTTCCCGGAAGACTGCCTCATTTTCTGAGGTATCAAATTTGGGACATAGCCAAAAATTGATCTCTGGATGTGGAGATGAGGTCTAACAATCAACCATTGCAAGAAAAAGGCCTAACACGTATATAGGAACTTCACAATATATCCATCTATCTATCTTACTATCTATCTATCTTATTATCTATCTATCTATTTATCCATTTATCTATCGATCTATTTATCTATCTATCTATCCATCCATTTATCCATCCATCCATCCAACCATCCATCTATCTATCTAACCATCTATCTATCCATCCATCTATCTATCTATCTATCCATCTATCATTCTGTCCATCTATCTATTTATCCATCGATCTATCTATCTATCTATCCATCCATCTATCTATCTATCTATCTATCTATCTATACATCGATCTATCGATCGATCCATCCATCTATCTATCCATCCATCTATCTATCTATCCAGCAATTTATCTATCTATCTATCTATCCATCTATCTATCTATCTACCTATCTATCTATCTATCCATCTATCTATCTATCCCTCTATCTTTCTATCCATCTATCTATCCATCTATCTATCTATCTATCCATCCATCCAGCCATCCATCCGTCTATCTATCTATCAATCTATCTATCTATCTATCTATCTATCTCTCTCTCTCTCTCTATCTCTCTCTCTCTATCCATCTATCTATCCATCTATCTATCCATCCATCCATCCATCCACCTATCTATCTATCTATCTACCTACCTACCTATCTATCTATCTATCTATCTATCTCTCTCTATCTCTCTATCTCTCTATCTATCTATCTATCTATCTAACGATCTAACGATCTATCGATCTATCGATCTATCGATCTATCGATCTATCTTACTTATTATCTTACTTATTATCTTACTTATTATCTGACTTATTATCTTACTTATTATCTTACTTATTATCTTACTTATTATCTTATCCATCTATCTATCTATCTAATCTAATCTAATCTAATCTAATCTAATCTAATCTAATCTAATCTAATCTAATCTGTCTGTCTGTCTGTCTATCTTCCTTCCTTCTATCTAATCTACTCTACTCTACTCTAATCTACTCTACTCTACTCTACTCTAATCTAATCTAATCTAATCTAATCTAATCTAATCTATCTATCTATCTTATATATCTTTCCATCTATCCATCTATCATCATCTATCCATCTATCTATCTATCCATCTACCTATCCATCTATCTATCTGTCCATCTATCGATCCATCCATCCATCTATCTATCTATCCATCTATCTATCTATCTATCTATCTATACATTTATACATCTATCTATCGATCGATCCATCAATCTATCTATCCATCCATCTATCTATCTATCCAGCAATTTATCTATTTATCTATCTATCTATCTATCCATCTATCTATCTATCCATCCATCTATCTATCCATCCATCTATCTATCCATCTATCCATCTATTCATCTATCCATCTATCCATCTATCCATCTATCGATCCATCCATCTATCCATCCATCTATCCATCTATCTATCCATCTATCTATCTATCTATCTATCCATGTATCTATCTATCTCTCTCTCTCTCTCTATCCATCTATCTATCTGACCATCCATTAATCGATCTATCGATCTATCGATCTATCGATCTATCCATCTATCTATCTATCTATCTATATTGATATCTATATCTATATCTATACCTTTATTTATATCTATATCTATATCTATACCTATATCTATATCTATATCTAACTATATCTATCTATCTCTCTATCTATCTCTCTATCTATCTCTCTATCTATCTCTCTATCTATCTCTCTATCTATCTCTCTCTAATCTAATCTAATCTAATTCAATCCAATCCAATCTAGTCTAATCTAATCTAATCTTATATATCTTATATATCTTATATATCTTATATATCTTATCTATCTTATCTATCTATCTGTCTATCTATCCATCTATCTATCTATCTTTCTATGTATCTATGTATCTATGTATCTATCTATCTATCTATCTGTCTGTCTATCTATCTATCTATATCTATCTATCTATCTATGTATCTATCTATCTATCTATCTATCTATCTATCTGTCTATCTGTGTATCCATCTATCTACCTATCTATCCATCCATCTATCTTTTTATGTATCTATCTATCTATCCTCCATCTATCTATCTAATCTAATCCAATCTATTCTATTCGATTCGAGTGTCTTCTCTTCTATTCTATTCTCTTCTATTCTATCTATCTATGCATACATATATAACATTATATATACAGTAACTATAGTACTCATGTCGTGAAACCACACCAAAAAACATCATGGGAGGGCCATCTTTGTGGTGATTGATCGAAACGAGGGAAACATGGCGATTTCAGCAGCACCGAAGAGATGGGATAGATGGGATAGATACAATCGAGTCATTGACATGCCCTTTTTGGTTCCCTGGTTGCATTTTGTGGTTCCTAGCTGATATCACCATTGTGGATGGTTAATCTCCATAGATCTCCATATAATCCCATATAAATCCCATATAAATCCGATATAATCCCATATAATCCCATATAATCCAGACCCAAGAGATGCAAACGAAACGTGACTGGTCACTGGGAAGGAACCATTTCTTGACTGGCTGCCGGAGTTTCTCGGCCTGGACACTGGCGAAGTCGCGAGGGGAGTTTCGAATGGAGGCATCCAAGAACTTGGAAACTCTACATACATTTATGTGTACATATATGTGTAAATGTATATATATATATATATGTATATGTATATTTACGTATTTATATATACGTATACAGAAAACCCAACCAGTAGCTTTGGGGATGATCTTGTCGGGAAACGGGAACGCCCCCACTGCGGCAGTGAGTTTTTGGGACCGGGTTTTGACCGCGCCATGCCCAGCAGCTTGTAAGACGCTGGCGTTACGCTCACTGGCCAACTGGGTGGCGATCTACAACCGATGGCAAGCAGTGGGAGAGTGGAAACCAGGTCAGGCACCTCGCTTCTTTAATGAACCTTGGCCTGGAGATTGTTGTGTGGCTCGTTCTTAAAGCTTGGCAGATGGAGAACTATCATGAAAGAAAACTTGATTTATAAAGCATCTATAAATTCAAAATCTACACCAACATAGTCAACATAGATCATCTGTGACCATCTATGAATATTTTGGGGAATCTGCGCACGTACATGGCGCATCCTGAGGCATTCGAGGCTCAGCAGATGCTGGGCATTCCTTTGCCTCGGGTCACCCGGACTTATTCAAAAATCGAAGCTGTCCTGCAGGATGGTGCCCCCCAGTTATGTGAATGTTGGTGTAGATTCACCCCCATCAACATCCATTGGCTATGGTTTTGTCAGTTATAATAAGTTGGTTTATGAACCATGAGAAAACCACCATTAACTATATATGGTTCTATCAGTTACATCCATTAACTAGTTCGTCAAAAATCCCCCATGAGAAAACCAGTAAATAAACCATGAGAAAACCCCCAAGAGACTGAACAGTTCGTGAAATATTTGCCATATATAAACCATTATTAATATAAAACCCCCATTAATATCCATTAATAACCATTATAACCATACATAAACCATTACAAAACCATCGTGTTTCTTCATTCAGCCACGTCTTCTGCCCACCGGCAACGGCAACTTTTCGTTTGCGGATCTGAGGGATCTGGTTGATCATGGTTTCGTTGTTGCTTTCGGGGGGTGTTTTTGAAGATTCAAACAGGGGGGAAGGGATAGAAAACTCCATGATGACTCTGGGTGTTTAACGTGAATTTCATCTGCAGTTCATCATGTTTCATCATGTTTCATCCCGATTCTGAAGAGGTCTCTGGCCTAGGATGATTTGTCACAAACGATTGTTTTTTGAACTTTGCAAGATTCAATCCTAAGGCTTTTAGAGATTTTTCAAAATTCCATACTGATCCAAATGCTTCGGGATGGTCAGAACCCATAAATTTTATGATGGAATTTTCATGACAGTCACAGATTTTGTTCGCCACGGATGATTCCGTTCGCCGTGTTCCACCAGTTCACCCAGCTTGGTGAATCTGCATCCGGAAGCGAAACGCTGGGAATGGTACATCCCAGCCATTTGTGCTTTGGTGGATCATATTAACAGCATCCTCCTAAGGTCCTAATCCTTTCATTTGTCAGACAATGATGATAGCAATCATCACCATCAGAATCACAATAGTAATGTCAACCCTGGATTAATAGATCCCAAACGGTTGTTTAATTGGGGGGATAGCATTTAAGTACTTGACTATGACTATTGGAGGAGTACCCCCCTAATGCAATGACCACAACCTTATCAAATCACAACTACTCAGGTGATGGACTTTGTGAAGCTCTTCGATCCTCCGGGCTATGCCCGAGCAAACCAAACCAAGAGCCCTCAGGCGAAGGGTCGGCTTTGGTCGGTTTTTTTGGGTGAGGTGATTGGTGGAAGGGCATGGATTGCCACATTCACACAATGAAGCCTGTGTAAAAACCAAATAACGTGACAGTGCAACATGAGGTACCTAAATGGTAGCTAAATGGTATCATCAATCATGATTAAAAATAACAGCAATGACAGTAATCATTTGTATGTCAAAGAGGATTTCGGATTTTCTCCGGGTTGGTGGTTTCAAACATGAATTTTATGTTCCATTATATATGGGATGTCGTTTTTCCCATTGACGAACTCATATTTTTCAAGATGTTTTTTTAACCACCAACTAGAACTCCATTGAATTACAATTTTCCATGGTTAACCCATAGTTTAACATCGTTATCAATCCCTAAATTACCAGGAAATATTGCACCACCAATTTCGTCTCACAGATGTTCCCACCTTTTTGGTCCGTCGGACAGCCCACACCTGGGGCGTTGATCTAAAAATCCGTGTGGTTCCCAGAAGGTTTTGCCACAAGGTGGTGCCCCCGTTCTCTTGAGCGTTCAGTTGGTGCGTGCGTTTATAACTCCAATAACTCACTATGGTTTTTGTTGGTTACTGGTTGGTGGTTTGGAACCATGGAATTTGGATTGACTTTCCATCTATTGGGAATGTCATTTCATCCAAACTGATGAAGTCCATCATTTTTCAGAGGGGTAGGTATACCACCAACCAGGTGATATATCGAACTAGTATTCATGGCTTTATAAACCAATTTAGGGCCCTAGGGGGCACCTTGCAGTGCTTCGGGCCAGGACTATGTGAGAATCAAACTTCCAGTGTCTCCATTGATCACGGTCTGCATTTTGATGTCTACGGCTGCTTGGCCTGACATGGCCAAACTGGGGTGAATTTTCATCGGACGTGTCACAGGCCCTTAGGCATTTTTAAGGGTGGACAATTCGTGACAAAGCATCAAAACCCAGCAACGTTAGCAATTTTGAGGTGCAGGATGGGGCCCCAGTTCGTTAGCAAAAAGTTGGTGCAAATAAGTATAATGAGAAGTGGGTGTATGATACGCAAATACCCTCTGGTAATGACCACCATAGCTATTGAAAATGATCATTTACAGTTGATTTACCTATTTTAAATGGTGATTTTATATAGCTATGTTCGTTTACCAGAGGGTAACTATATTTAGGTATGGCTAGCAACCGACTAATAAACTGGGGGGCCCCATCCTATGGAAAATGATGGTTTGGGGGGATATGGACAGGAGTCGATGACATGTCCGAGGCGATTTGCAAGAAACAAAAGATCCGTTTCTTGCTGGGAATCTTGGTTGAAGCTGACTTTTTTGCTGGAATATGTTTGGTGTTTTTTTGTTTTTCATGGATAATTCATTTGTTTGGTCCCCAGTGAAAAACACTGTTTGATCCACAATGCTAGAATGATTACCCTCTGCTAATTTAACATAGCTATTGAAAATGGCCCATTTATAGTGGATTAACCCATTGAAAATGGTGATTTTCCATAGTTATGTCAACGTTTACCAGAGGGTAGAATGATCACGTTTGCCTTTAGGGGAGTCACGGGAGTCAACTCTGTTTTTTTTGAACAGCTGCCAGTTTTTGGGGCTTTCCATAGTCATGGTCAATGGACAATCCCCATCTATAAGTGGAGGTACCCCCAGCTCGCTGGATGGTTTATTTCATGGAAAATCCCATCTATAATAAATTTTATAAATGGATGATAACTGAGGGTAGCCCTATGACTTGGGAAACCTCCTGAAACTGCCACTTCATCACTTCGACAGATTTTTTTTACGCAGGAGTCTTTGATGAGAATGACAATCGCACCTTCGAAGAGGAAGAGTTTGTAGAGATGCTACTGGCACTCTTCCGTGGTATGGCTGCGATGCTCCTTGGACATGCCTAGGAAAAAAAATTGGCAACCCGTCAGCGTTCCATGATGCAGTGAATCCTTGTGAAACTGGGCGCGCAATCCTTTACAATTAAGCGAAAGCGTCATGTAGGCTATGTTTCTTCAATCAGTACATTACACATGTAGCCTTTCTGGAAATTTAGAAAGCCAGGTGGAACGACCCAAGAACATTTCACTTGTTGGCTTTAGAATGATGATTTTGATGTGTTTCACCAGAGAATCTATGTTTTCTCTTTAAATTCCCTAAAGCCGGCGGCTGCAATCTATGTGCTGCCGTAGGTTCAACTTGCTGAATATGAAGGAGGTCTTACCTTCCGTCCAACGCATGGAAGCTCTAGCGAAGCATCTCTTTCGACGTATCATCGACTTCTATCAAGTCAAGACAGGACAGGTGCATCAGGTCCATCGTTCAGCGAAGCTCCGATGACTGCAGGATGAATGGACCATGTATTAAAATTGAAGTTGTGAGACGTCCACTGATAAACCATGAATGGCAAGTTGTTTTGCGAAAGATCCGATTGTCATTCGTTGTATCGCCGAAAAGTACGCATTCTATTGCCTTTACTAGGATAAAACGTAGAGTTTAATGATGATGCCTTTTAATACTAGATTTTGCCAGTCATCAAACACAATCTAAGCAATATCTGAGACATTCTAAGGCATACAGAAATGATCGAAAGCTCTCAAAGCAGTCAGATGCGGAATGATGAGAATCAGAACAAAAGATCATCCGTCAAACACTCCAAACATGTAGAAAGATCACACACAGAGGAACTTGCCGTGCGAATGGAAGAGACATGGGAAGCATTGGATGAAAACTTGCAGGACACCACTATATTTGGGGTAAAATCCATGTTTTCCTGTAGATTTTCCATTGAAGACATGCCTCATAATGGATTGCAACTTCGAGGGTCTTCATCTTGAGACGTTGAGTTTGGCATTGGGAGGCTTCCCTGGTAGCCTACGCCAGGAAATGGATTGGTGGGTGATAGTGTGCCTTTTCAGGTCATTCAGGACATCCAGATCTGGGCGGGAAAATGGGATATACCGAGAAAAACCCTCCAAATGAGTGGCTGCGATCCACCCCTGGCAGGGTTGATGATTAGTTGGGGGATGAACATCTACCCTTTATATATTGGGGATATTTGGGGATTATTTCATAGTCCAAGAATGGTGAATCTGGTTCTTAACTATTAACCAACCAGGATTTTCCATGGAATCAGCTTGAAGCTCCATCCTGGCCCAGTTATTGAAATGATGAGCCACGCAGGTTCTCGGTTACTCAGGCTTTCCAGATGAGCCTTTGTTTTATCATCGTTGGGTTGGTAGATGTGCCACTTTACGCTTCTTATATACCTTTAGCCTTCAGGTGGTTAGAGATATTTCCTGCGTGCTGGCAGTTTGAAGGGGACATTGCTGATATTTCTGCAGCCCATCGGGTCATTTTCAGCGGGGCTGTTCCAGTGAGCCAACTCTGATCCAATTTTTCCAATTTTGAGGCTTATAAATTGGTACCCAACAAAATAGTCGTGTGCCCCTTAAATCATCCAAGGCAGGTGACTTGAGGTACCCTCTGGTAAACTAACATAACTATGGAAAAACACCATTTATAGTGGATTTTCCCATGAAAAATGGTGATTTTCTATAGTTTATGTCAACGTTTACCAGAGGGTACCCATGATTTTAGGAAACCTCCACGACTTGGGGGTCGCGCAACATGGTCCAGGACTGGCTCTTAGGCGACAGCAGCGACGCTCTCAACGCTCCCTTCGCTCTGTTCATCCACAGGTACTCAACGCCTGGGGAGGTGCGGATGGGATGTGAAAATTGGAAGCGGTCTTACTTAGATTGACTTGTCCGGAAACAGTAGGTTTACATAGATTTATACATATATATATAGTATAAATGTATATAAATGTTGCATACGTATCCACAGGGTCTCAAACGACTTGAATCGTGTTGTTTTTTTTTCGCAGAATGCTTGGGGAGGAAGCACCTGACAGGAAGAGGACCCAGAGATTTTTGAAGATGAGGGTGCTGTGCTCAGTAGCCACAGACATTTTGGCATTTTGACTTCGGCACTCGACTGAGTCAACTTGGAATCGCGTGGTCTATCTCCAGGATGACTATACATACTATACATATACACATAAATGGGGGTTTCCTAAAATAAGGCTACCCCCAGTTATCATCCATTAAAACAAAGATTTTATATGAAATCAACCATCCTAAGCTCGCTTGGGGTTTTCCCCATGACTATGGAAAGCTCCATATGGAATCCAGAAGGATTCCCCAAAACGGATCCAAACTGGATGGTTTGCTCCGAATTGTGTCTGCAAATCAAGTATAGATGGGCATTTTTTTAATGATAAAATTCTGTTTTTTTTGGATTTTTTGCGCTGTGTTTTTGCTGTTTTTATGATTCTGGGTTTCCGAAGAATCTAATATGGCTTTTCCAATTTTTGAAACACAAAAATTCGGGTTTCCCGAAATGAACCCATCAGACCCATCAGACCGACCTGACCTGACCTGACCCAATCGCCACTGGACATTTTCTGAGATCAGAAGTTCCGTTTGTCGCACACCGCCCCGGTGGATTTGCCCCTGGAAACGGCGGCGTCGTTGGACGCCACGTTCTCGAACCGTCATGAGCTGGTGGTCACGGGGATGCAGTGAGTCGAAGCCGGTGCTGTGGAGATGATGAATAGCCTCTGGTAATCCCCCATTTATAGTTGATTTAATGGTGGTTTAATGGGATTTAGTGGGATTTGCTGGTAATTTAATGGGATTTACCCTCTGGTAATGACTAGTGTAGCTATTGAACATGGCCCGAAATAGTTGATTTTCCCAGCTATAAAATATTTAAATGGTGATTTTCCATAGTTATGTAAACGTTTACCAGAGGGTATATGGAGGTTTCCATAGTCATGGGGGTACCCCAATAGCTGGATGGTTTATGTTTTTTTTTTTTTTTAAATGGATGATAACTGGGGTTAGCCTTATTTTAGGAAACCCCCATTTATGTGTATATGTATAGTATGTATAGTCATCCTGGAGATAGAATATGGAGATTTTGAAAAATGGGAATAGTATCTATCTACTTCAGGATGATGCTGTGTGTATGTATGTATGTATATATATATATGTATACATTGAGTATATATAATGATATATACACATATATTTACATATTTGTATCTATTTATAATGTTACATATGTATAGGATGGAATGTTTATTAAAAGGAATGCTTCTCTAAATTCATCTACTCCAATTTCAAAGTACATGGCTCAGACCTACTTTTTCAGAGGTGGTTGCGCCATCTATTTAACAGAGATTTTTTTTAAAGGATATGTACCCGGAACAGCAAAAGTGCCCAGAAGATGGCGCAACCCTACATGTGCAAAATGGGCCAAATTGCGCCATCTACCCCATTTTTAATTTAAATTCCTTCTTCCGGGACCGGACATTTCGGTCATCAAAGCGTTGAAAAAATAACGGGGATGTGTGTTCAACAATAGTTTTTCTCGTTTTTTTTTCACTACTAAATAGATGGCGCAACCCCCTGGGACAG
>Ga0126342_10005684_pt1 | contig 21876 bp, 22 predicted proteins | sample Cyp1metagenome_FD_92528 | JGI IMG/M metagenome (GOLD analysis project Ga0126342, IMG submission 92528) | Coral microbial communities from Lord Howe Island, Old Settlement Bay, Australia - Cyphastrea 1 metagenome | ecosystem: Host-associated > Invertebrates > Cnidaria > Coral ... | reverse complement strand
TGGCAAGGCGGAAGTGGAGGTGGAAGTTGATGCAGACATGGTCGAGGAGAAACTGGAGGAGGAGGCGGAGGAGGAGGAGGACAACAGCTCTGATAAAATCTAACAACCCTCACCTGGCAGGTGCGGAAAACACTCGATCCTCTCTTTGGCGTAATGGCTGCCACGGACCCGTCTTCAAGCTCTATGGCGTGTGATACTGTGGCTTCATTTTCGGTGTTGGAAGAAGCTTCCTCGGTGGGAGACGACTACTTGCTTTAGATACCCCCACGTCACTTTCTGCACGCCCTGTTGGCCAGGAAGAGGCCCAACCATTTGCTCCGAGTTTGGTCGACCCAGATGTGATCATGACTAAGGAAAACTTTGAGGCACAGCTCAATGAACTTCAAGACAGTGTGTCTCGCCTGGGCCTGACCGCTCGACTTCGGGTCCACTGCCGGGCGCACAGACCATTCCTGTCCCCCCGGTAGCCGCTGGCACCGAGGGAGCTGGACAGCCTGCTCCGCCATAGGGCTTTGTTAAGGCATCTCAGCGGGGACCTTCATGATCGAGGGCTGGGAGACCCTGCTGCTGCCAATTCCGGAGTCGGTGGCACGTTTTGCTCGTGCAGTAACACATGCGGAATTCAAGGCTCTCCTTTCAGAGTTTGCGACTACTTCCTGGCAGGCCCCTTTGGTGGCCCGCATCTTGGAGGTCTACGTCGTTGACAAAAGGTCGGCAGATTACAACCAGCTGCTCAAGGTGAAGCACACCTCCATGCAGGGCGACTCGATGGACGACCTCAAGGAGAAGGACCCTGGCTCCCTGCCATCTTCCCTGATTTGTGCGGACTGCAACACTTCTTGGGGTAACTTGCCGAAGTCTCCTCTGCAAAGGCACGAACACGATTGACTTGTCATCAACCCCCATGTCGGTGATTGAGGTGGATGGTCAAGTGTGGCGCAACTTAGGTTTGGCGACTACATTGAGGCGAGCGACCTGGGCAGACCTCCTCCGGCAGCAGCCTCTGGCGCTGACCCGTCGCTGGTCGGCTTCTCTGAACAGGTGCCGGAAACTCAGAGAATCACTCTCAGCAGATCCAGACCTTCGGCCAGGACGGGATCTTCCATCCAAAGGGCGAGAGGCCACCAACCTTGGAGGAACAAGATGGGGACCAGTCCGCGGTCATCTTCCACCCAAAACCATCCAAAACCCATTGATGTGGTCCAGTTCAAAGCCAACCTGCTCTCGACCGAGGCCAAGGAGCTCGATGCCGAGACCCAAGAGGCAAAACGCCAGAAGTTAGCAGCGCAGCAGGAGGAAGAACGCAAGGACATGGACCAGGAGCTGGCAGTCTTGGTTGAGATCCAGAAAGTGCTTTTTCGACACAAACAAACCCAAGGTCAGGAGAGTTGAGCCAAAATGGCAAAGCCATTTTGGCACCTATATCGACAACACATTACTTGCTCTCCACAAGTTCCAAGCAAAGAAACAATTATGCTTTGAGTTTAGTTCTCAAGAGGCCCTGCCCGAAACTGGATAAAAATTGACAAACTGGTAGGACTAAATCAGTCTGGTTGCTAACTCTGTGTGTGGTGTGCAGGAATGGAAATATTCGCTTTCCCATGAGATCCAGAGATTGGTTCTGAACAATGTTCTCGCCATTCTTGGTGATTGTTGCCTCACCCTTGTCAATATCAACAGCCAGTCCAAAGACATCAGAGTCAGCCCAAACGGTATCTTGGCCATCCCACCATGTGGTGGATTGGTAGGGATCAAAATACGGTGCCTCGCAATCCTCTGGATCCTCCGTCCAGCCATCTTCGTGGAAAGCAAAGCCCATGAAGTTCCCCTCCTTATATCTGGAGAAGCTCTCTGTTGCCCATCCAACCATTCCCCACCAAATAGGTTCAATGCTGGACATCTCGACTTCGTAGTAGAATTTCCCAGAGCCCTCCAAACCACCTGGAAGTCCAACTGCTCGGAACGGGCTTATCTGCATGACTTGTAGACATGTGGAAGGTCCTTGACATTCACCGCGCACGCCGTTCAAAAAGAACTGCGGCACGCCGCCCTGCTCCATCTCTGCCAAAAAAGGATTGCGGTAGAGCCCGATAGACACATCCACACTGCCGACAGCAGACTTTAGACAAGGGCTCGTGTTCTCCACAATGTCCATGAAATCAACTTCAATGGTACAGGGTTCTTGCTCTGTCAGTCTGTGTATTCTGCAAGAATACAGAGGTTTAGTCTCGTCGAGCGGTTCTGGAACAAGCCAGATCTTTGCCAAGTCGGGCAAGTTGTTGCAAGAAATATTCTTCAGCATACACTCGCTTTCCTCCAATAAGCCTTACAAAGCAGGGAATGCACTTTGAGGTGGCTTACGATTGGATGAATGCATGCACACACCTGATCGAAGAAGTGAAGCAAAGCCAAGGAGCATGTTGACAAACAGCTCGAGAATCCCGGCTCTGTCAAGCCACTCAATCCCTTTATGTCCACTTGCTCTGCTCCCAACCTTTGACGAGTTGATACAAGCGTCATAAGGTATTATTGTAGTCGGAAAATTATCAAATCATTGTGGTTCCTTCTCAGTCAATGTGGCAGTCACGTCTTGTTGCTCAGAAACTGAGATGTTTTCACTTTGTGCCAGTATTTCTCATCGCATTAGAGCACCACTTCATGCCCCGGTTCACTTTGCAAACCAATCATGTCAAAAGAAAGCATGGTTGGCTGGATTTCTCAGGCATGCTTTTCGTCCCTGCAACTGTTCTGTGTTTCTCTCTGCAGATAAAGCGCTCACTGCCCAAAGATACTGCCAATCGCGCCACAGTTTGCACACGCCGGACTAGAGGTAAGTGCCAGCCGTGCTCCAAGGCCACATTCAAAGGCTTACCTTCGTCAAAATGCACTGGAAGAATCAGAGAAACCTAGACAACACATGCTGCCTCTAGCCTATACCCATGATTCATGTATACTTTAGTCTACATAACTACATAGATGGTCTAGTTCTACCGTATGGTCTAGTTAAGTTCAAATATGTTCAACTGGCTTGTAACTTGCATTGCAAACCGGTGGTTGATCTCAATTCTGTCATCCGGAAACGGCGCGCTTTCGCGAAATAAAATGTGCTTTCGCAAAACTGTCAGGTTCCATGTTGGGCAATGTCTCATGGAGACAGGACTCAGTGATTACTTGCCAGACTATCATGGATTTACTTCATAATAGCCTTGTAGACACCCAGGTAGCATCACAAAATCCCTCCTCTCGACAAATATGCAAGATCTTGTAAGACTTGCGGGGCCATTCTTGGGCGATCCCTTTCAAAATGCGCGTTCACACTCGCTCGCTCCTTCGCATCACTTTCGCAAAAATGTCCAATAGGTCGTATGCATTTTACTTTAATGTTGATTCATAATGATTCAGGATATCGAAGTCTGGGGAAACTATCGCGGAATATCTTGTTCCTTTCGCAGGCTCGAAAAAATGTGCGCGAGTGTTCGAACATGATATGAAGGGGTCTTCACGATCATAGCTCTTTTGAAAGGACCTTGAGATCAATACCCAAACCCATCCAAACCATTCCAAACCCATCCGAACCCATCCAAACCTCCGGTTGTTCCGGTTGTTCAAAACATTTCAAGACCAAGAAACAGAAATCATCTGCCTTGAGCTTGAGGAGCTCCCGAAACGATGAAGATTTGAACCATTTTCGCCACACCTGGGAGTCCCATGGAGTCCCGGAGTCACAGAGCGAGTTCCGTCCCGCTTCCCCGCACAAACAAAAAAGATTAGAAAAGCATGTGTTGGATAATAATGATAATATTTGGATTTTTGGATGTTATATATGTTATTTCTAAAATGTTCTAAACATATGAAAACCACCACTGAGATTGCAGCTGTCTCAAACCAAGGTATATTGGATGCTGCTTCCACAGCATTGAGGCCATCGGAGTCCTTGGTTTTGGCATATCTTGGCCACGTGACTCGCAATTTGGCAATCACTTTCAATTTTGCCATCTTTGGATATCTTTTGTCCAAGTCGTTTCAGGAGTCATTGTCCTTGGCATCTGGAAGATCTTGAACCGTGTCGGAATTGTGAATTGTGCCAAGGTTCTCTCAGCCAAAGCAAGACATTGCACATTGTCAACATAGACTCGATGGACCTTGAAGCACCACTGACTGTCACTGGCCACACATATTTCATACATGTCAATGTCATTTCCCGAAGGTGTATGTGTGACGAAAGCGAGGAGATGCGAGGAGCAAGGAGTGAATGGGATGTCTGATTCTTTTGGATGTTACGGTCATATAACTCCAGAAAGACTGTCTCAAAGGATCATTTGACTCGGGCACCTGGTCAAGTCGAGCTCCCCCATGAGTACCACAGAGAGATCAGCAATTTCTGCTTGGAAGCGCTTCAGAGCCGGCTTTAGCAAACATTCCTGCCTTGGACAGGACATGTACATATACGTATGTACATTACATTGCCTGTAAAGACTCCCTTGGTACTCATCGAGTAGATTCTGAGTAGATCTCTGAAAATGGATACGGAAGGGCAATTCCAAAAAAAAACAATAAAAACCCTAAAATTCTCTCGTTTCCAGGTCTTCAAGAGCAAAAGAGAAATGCAAAGACAGTTCAGTCATGTTCAACCGTTCAGCCTTGCTAAGGCTGGCACAAAGGCGTCCTTCCTCGCCGATTTTGACTCGTGATGTCGGCTCTTGCTTCGATCAACAAGCGAGCCACTGGAGGAGCTTTGTCTGTATTGCGTTTCCAATCATCCAACCCGTCCAACACATCGTTCATGCGAAGGGCCTTCCAGCTCAGTTTGTTCATAGGAATTTCATCTTTCTTGACCTCCAAGCAGGTCTGGAAGTAGCGCTCATCAAAGCGGGCGGAAGACCAATCATCACTTTCAAAGACCCAGCTCGGCTGTCCGAAATCATGTTTCAAACGAATGTAAACGTTCGTAGCCTTGTGAAGGCCAAGCACGGTGCCAAATTTTTTGTAGTAGAGATTACCATCTTCGTCAGACGCCTTCTGTGGGAAAAAACACCCTTGACAACTTTGCACAGACGTGTGTCTCACGTGTATGCATCCAATGAAAGCCATCACGTGGTGCAATGGGGAGTTGCCGTCCTTGTCCTCACAATGCAAGCGTGTGCGACAGGCATGGAATTGACTCTTCTCCCAACTCCAAAAGGAGTTTCCTGATGTTTCCTAGCGTGTATTGAATGGCACCTCTATGAAACTTTCTGAATGCTTGGACATATATGGGCCTATGCTATGAATGCATTGCTATCAAACACTTCTGAAACACAATGAGAATAATGAGAGAGTCCTTTGCGTTCAACACTTCGTTGAGCAAGGTACTCTCCAGGAGTTTGCACAGCTCCTAGCACTCTTGAGCAGTCAACTCTGCAAGATCTGCAAGGAGTCCAGAAAGGAAATGAAAGGAATAAAGAAGAAAGGTTTGTGGATCACGGAATCATCACGGAATCATCACAGGCATCACACTTACCTTGAGAGATCTTGAGAGTCTCACAAGTTGCGAGCCACACCGCATTTCACATCATTTCACATCATTTCACCCCACCTCTAGGTTTGCAAGATCTCCAATGCTGGCCAGGATATGAACCAGCGTCCAGGCCTTTCAGGAAACACCCCTGGTGTCTGCGGGGTGCTTGAAGGCCTTGCAAATCTTATTTGCAGGCCTTGCAGGGCCTTGCAGGGCCTTGCAGGGCCTTGCATACTTATCATATCTTAGCATATTTCATGATTGGCCGTGTTTCAGTTCCCTTCACCAATGGACCAGAGTCGACACAGGCAACATCAGGCAACCATTCTTTCAGTCGTGCCATTTCGTGCCATGTCGTGCCTTCGTACCAAACCGCCATTCCACAGATTGAGGCACATTGTTCAGTGCTTCGGAACCTTAGATCTGTCAGATCTTGCCTTCCAAACAGTGGAATGGTGCTGACTGTGTTGACAATTGTCGCGTTGACCTTCTGGGAGAACTGGGAAAACTGGGAAAACTCAACCACTCAACCACATTGCCGGGCGAAGTTGGAGCGATGTATCAATGTCGTTTGAATAGGAAGTTACTGCAACCTTCCAACGCACACACAAACGGCGAGAGAGAGAGAGAGAGAGAGACGCACATGCTTGTGTATGTAAACATAATATTATGTATATAAATATGTATATATATATATATATAATTATATATATATAATTGTTTCTTATTTATTATTTGATATAATTAAAAATAGATACATATTACATATATCATATATCATTATAATTATATATACATAGACCAAGCTGTGGCACGTGCACCTGCACACGCACACAAACCCAATCGAATGGAATTAGACCTTCGGGTGATACCTTTTCTTCGCGTGCTGATCATTTCTTGTGTTCGCGTTGCGTATCAATCACAGGTCCAACTGCCACGTTTTTGTGGTCTGAGTAACTCGATTGGTGGTTTTCAACTCATCCCAAAATATATTGTTAATTGAGACCATCATCGTCATGTCAAATATAAAAACAAAAAATGAAAACATGTGAAAGAATACTGTACTTGAAAGTGCGAATACCATTCCTTGTATGGTTCACACTGTGTGGGATCTGTTTGTTCCGGATGTTCCTTCTTGGAAAATATGTACATAATTACGTTAGACGCTAAGGCGCTAAGGTTGCTCGAATCCTGATTCAAACAGTGTGGTTTGCTTATGATGCTTATGTTTCGTTCAATCACTAGCATCAGTACCAAACAAAAGCATCATGCATTTGGTCAGTTGCCAACTAAATTCACCGTCCTGTTTTAAGGGAAATAACAGGGGCAATATGGGCAATGGTTCATGCCACATGTATGCTGCAACATGCTACAAAAAGGCCCAGCCCAGATTTGGAGTGCAGCTTACCCTCGAAGTCAACAGCTGCAAATGTGAATACCTGCTTGCCTGCTGTCTTCACTGTCTTCACAGTATTCACTGTTTTGACTGTCTTCACTGTCTTCACTGTCTTCATTCAAAAGAATTGCTTGAAAAGGTACGTACGAACAGGACTTGAAAAGGTGTGTGACCGTGTGATCCTTCTGAGATTGATATTTGCAGATGACGGTGCTGCCGATGCCACGTTCAAAATCTTCAAGGACAGGCAACCGAGAGTTATCCTCAAGGCATCGAAGATGCGTGGGCTGGCCACCTTGAAGCACCTTTGCACGTGGGAGCAATCTACAAGTGTGAGATTGCTGGAGAAATGCTACAGCAAATGTCGTTTCTCGCTTGAATCACACATTCCTAGCCTTGCTCAGGCCACGCCCGCAGTACAACAGAGTATAACAACACAATAAACTAACCAAGTGTTCGCTCTGTCTCTACCTTCACTTGAAGGACCAAAATCATTTTGGCGCGAAAGTACCGCTTCGCTTCTCACAGAATCAGTTTAGAGAGCAAACATCGCTACCTGCATACAGCATACACATCTTCAAAAAATGAAAAAACAGAATTGCATGCATTTGCATGCAATGGTGGAGAAAAGGTGGACATAGGTGGACCCAGAAATCCCAGAAAGTGACTCCCTCAAAATCTGACAACAAGACGGAAACCTACTTAGAGAATTAGTCGAAGAAAGCCATATGGATCCATATGGTCAATTTGATAGTTGGGCGAAACCCAACGTTCAAATGTTAAGAAGTGCATACAGTACGTGGTACTACAAGTAGTGGATACAGGCGGTCGCGAACAAGGTTCGGCGTTGGCGAAAATACGTGAAAATACAATCTTACACCATAGCATCCCATAGCCACATATTTCTGCCAACATCAGTCGCGAATGGCCTGTCCATTCCTTTCAGCCCGAGTAGACGTTTCTCATCGTTTCTCAGGATTGCACTTGTCCAAGTTGTTGCTATGACGCAAGAACTGTACCAAGTGCGGCCCTGGCAATGTCTCCACTATCATCTCCACAATGTCCTGGCGATTTGATCAGGCTGTGAAAGCAAAAGCCCTTGCCAAAAAGTGCTGGAGTCGTGTCACTGACGCTGAATGTAAGGTGCAACAATGGTGCAACAATGGGGTGCTTGCGAATCGTGGACTTCTTAAGAGCTCAGAATGCGGGCGCTGTAGTGGAGATGCAGGCACAAATCCAGACAAGTAAGCTCTGGGCACATCTGTTGCGCACTACTGAAACGCTGCATCTCTAGCTGTGCATATTGAGCAGCCAGCAAGTTGATCCAAGTTGTACAGTGTCGCAATGCGTCGCAAGGCCCTGCTGTTGATCTGTTGGGAGACTGGTTTCAAGTGGAATCAAAATTGCTGTGGCCAAAGTCTGGCAAAAAGATAGCCTTAGGATGCCTTAGGATGCCTTAGGATGCCTTAGGATGCTGTAGGCAGATGTTTTTGACAAATCCGATTTGCCTGTGTGCCTTGAAACGCAGCTCCACTAACTAGCCCTTCTTCGAAGTTGCAGCGGGTTTGCTCCTATTTTTGTCGCATGTATATGCTCCATTTTGCTCCATCATTTTCATTCTAGGATCCATATGATTGCTGTCTTCGGCTTTTTCTGGGTTGAGCACTGTTTTGCTTAGGAACCTGGAAAATGAGCCGGAGATTTTGATCCTCCTAATGCCATTCCAACATGTCTTGGCCTAGCTCTTGTCCTGCTCTACCGACAAGATTAATCAAGATTACAGTGGTGGTTAGTAACCTAACCGTGGAACCGCAGGAAGCTGAACCGTAGGAACCGAACGGAGTGGAACCTAACCATTGTGAACCTAACCGAAATAATTCTCCATGGAACCTGACTCCCGGTGCACTCGCGGTGCACGTGTTGCCATTTTTGCCTTGTGGCATGGTCCAAGATTGTCCAATCAGATCCACGCCTGTCGCCAGAAGACCAAGTGATTGGTGAAGTCATGAGAATTCAAAATTTCTACGAGTCGATGCAGCTTCTCGGTGCGCTTCAGTCGAGCCAGCATTTTCTCCACCAAATCCTGACCCAAAGCAGTTCTGCCGAAGAAGGTGCACAGTGACATGATGAGGTCCAAGTTAGCATGAAAAATATGAAAACGAAAGACTGGGAAGTAGTGGGTCAGGATCAAGCCAGCCCCAATCCCAGTGTCAACAAATACATCGTGCAGGTCTTGGTCTACGCGTGCCACTTGGCACGCTTTCGGCTCTGTAGGAGAAGGGCATGCGGCACGATAGCAAATGTAATCGTCTTAATCATAGGTGCGGGACAAACCCCAATTCAACTCTCCAATTGTGCACCTCAGCCCTGTGAGGTAGCACGAATGGGCTTGGTCAACATTCTCAAGAGCCCTTTCCTGATCTCTCCCGGTTGATCATGGATGATCATGGTTTCTTTTTGCAAGACAAGGGTCTATGCGTCTCAAATGCAAAGCGTAGTAAAATGGCGTGTCCTCTCCCCAAATAACTTCGAGTGGATCTCCACTGTCCAAAAAGTGCCCCACCTGGAAAGGGAAGTGGGACAGAGTATGGACCCCAAACCAGTCAAACCAGACAGGGCTTGCCTGCCTTGCCTGTGCTCGGAACTCGAGGTGAAATGATCTTTGTTGGGAAGCTAATTTGATTATAGAATAGGGAGTAATAGGGGCAAAGCTCTGCGAAGATGGGAGATGCTAAAGTGATTTGAGATGATTTGAGTGTAAACATATGCTGGCATTACTCTTATAATGGAAAGTATGGCGACCAAGATACAAGTACAAGGAACAAAGAAAATCCACGAGAGAGAGGCATTGTTCGATATTTTCGGTAATTTGTTTGCAACATTACACAAGGCTGCTCTGAATCTGATCCAAAACTTTGACATCCTTTGCCTGGACTGTGGCTTTAGATGCTGAAGACCAAGCTTTCCCGGCTGGGTAAAGAGTCAGGAAAGACAACATCAGCCATCATCAGCTACCAGATTTGGTTTAGCTGTGATAGGTTGCTTCTGAAATTCGTGATTTCTCCCATGCGACTCTGACGAATGTTTCTGAATCATGAGATAGCAGAGTTTTTCTACGATCAGCTGTACACATGGATCCCAGGGTTGTTCCGGCACAAAAGACGTCCTATGAAGGGCATACAGGCAAATTTCTCTCTATCTCTATGTATGTACACATACGCATTGAATCGCATTGACATGTGAAAATGCATGTATACATGTCACTTTCAGATACATGCACTCACACACACACACAACCTTGCATTGCAGTACATTACGCTGCCCTACATTTAGATTGCATAACAAAATACACTGCATTGCATTGTACTACACCACACTACATTGCATACATACTTACTATGCAAACAAAATGTGCTGTTTACATATCATAGAATCATATATCATAACGTATGTACATGTGCATACCTACGAGTGGCCTTTAGCAATTCTTGCCAAAATGCAAAGTATGAGGCTTACTGCTCCAGTCTTGTCAACTTGCATCAAGCTATGAGTGTGGTTTGCCAGAAGAGCACATTGAATCATCATAGGTTCGGCGTGAATGGATTGATGACCAACAGTCCAAAGCCACCTCATGGCTCTGCACGAGCACTGCCAAAGCCAACAGGGTCATGTTCAATTTGCAAGGTATTTTGAAGTCTCCTGTAGCAGTTTCGAAGAAGTGATCAAGGAAAGCCACATCCATACAATTTGTTCACCATATTTCACCATGCGGTTTAGATGAGCACTTGAAGGACAAACATTAAATGATACTAAATGCATTTGAACGCCTTTCAATGCCACATAGGAGCAGAAGTCTGGTGCAATAGAGATCATGGAGTTTCATCCAGCTCACAACGTGAAGCGTCATCAATCGTCAAGAGATTTTCGGAAAAGTTCAACCTGACCAGGACCTGACCAGGACCTGACCAGGACCTGACCTAGCCAATACCATCTGATACCTACAGTATATTACAGTATGCTGCCGTATGCGTAGCTCTTGGTGCTCACCTGAACAAGGCCCCATCGTCCTCCTTGCGATTTCAAAGGCTTCAGCCACGCCAGTCTAAGGAACTTGTTCAGCACGTGCGTCCACTCGTGGAAAGCCGCATTTTCAAGACCATGGCAAAGAATATCAAAGACTGTTTTGCCACCACTCTTGGCTGCCAACATATCTTCTAACGAATTGTCGTGTTTTCGCTCGAGAGCGGAAGTCAGGATCTTCTCAGTGAGCTCGATGTCAACCGCCAGCATGTCTTTGCCAAGTTCATCAGGCTCATCATGTTGATTCTCGTATTGGAGCTCCTCCGATTCTCTCGGCTGGAGGCCATGAAACATCATGAAACATCATGAAACATCACGAAACATCACGAAACATCACGAAACAACAAAAGTAGCATAATTATTCATGAAAGTCCATAAGATTCCATAAGTACTCATACAGATTCATGCGTCGCGATTGCATCTTCACCCTGGCGCCATTTGTCCTCCAAAACGATAAGCGAACGTTCGTCGAAGTTGCGGACGCGTTGGATAGGATCATTTGGGTCATAGTCGATCTTATAGCTCGAGTCTTCGGCCTTCCACATCATTTGAGCCCGACCTCAAATGTCATGCCAGCATGCCGGAGGCAACTGGGAGCGAACAGAATGGGTGAAACTGGTGAAACGTGAAATGCAAAAAACGCGTTTTGGCATGCGAAGGCTCTAACCCATGGAGTCAGATAAGTCAAATAAGTCGAATAAGTGCAAGGTGTTGTCTGACCTCCTGATGTTTTCTATACATTGACAGCTGTTGTGAAGGGGATAGTGATAGCATGTGAATGCATGTGATAGCATTCTGTTGGGTGATGACCTATCAAGGCACGTTCTCCTATTGGCTCTACTAAGTGCTGCAAAATTATCCTGGGACAAAAAATGTGTCAAGAACATCCCTGCCTTGCCTCTGGGATTCCAAACTGAAGAGGTCAGCCCATGTCTACGGAAAAACACGACGTAATCCCATTTACAGTATGAGATTTACTAAGCTATAGCAGATTGTGGCAGATCGTGGTAACGGTGGTGAATGAATTTGCTGTTACTGGCCTAAAATACAGGCTAAAGAAGGGGTTCAGAGCTCCTTCATTCAAGTTAATATGGGATCAACAGGCCATCGGAAGTCTTTGCAGAACAACAGCCCACAGGTTTCCTGATGCATAATCCACTCAACTTGGGACAAGCATCGTTCACACAGGACTAACAAAGGCGTCTTTCCTTCATGGTTCGCAGCCAGACTGCAGTTGTTTGCCAAAAGAAGCCTTGGAAGAACGCGTGCATCCTTGCTCCAATAGACATGGCTTAGCAGTGCTTAACATATGCCCGGCAAAGTGCGCAAACAATTTTGTTTTCCACTTATTGCAGCCACAGCCTCACTAAGGCGTTCAAGTGACTGCTTGCGCTCTGTTTTGTATAGTTGGCACATGGAACCATAGTCGAGCATTGAGAAGAAAAAAACACACGCATACACAAAGTATCACCAAGTCACAATCCGAAAATCGAACAGTTCAACCCCGCTTACGCGTTTGACTCTTTGCATCCCAGGCAGCTTGCACATCTCAATCTGATCTGAAGGATTCAGATAGAATGCGTAGTGCAAAGGGGAATTTCCTTTTGCATCCTTGCCTCCGCAGCCAGTAAAGCCATCAAGAGAGAAGTACAGTAACTCAAACTTTACTAACTTTTTCCAAGTCTTACAAGAGTATCCTCAAGTGCCATGTAGGCTGTACATCGGACGACTGGGCACAGTATGGTTTCCTGCAGCTCATATCCGTTCCAAACAGATTAGGATCATTGCGACCATGAACGTCACGAGCATATGCGAATACGGTATAGAAAGTTATTGAAAGCGATGGAAAGTGCATACATCTTTGACATCTCATGCAGTTCACCAAGCTGCAGCTTTCCGCCAACCCTCGGTTCTGAGTCAAGATATCCTCCACGACTCTTTTGTCTCCAGCTTTCACTGCAGCCAACAAGGATTGATCGCCAAGCTTAATAACGCCTCAGGCAGACAGTCTTGGTATGTATTGGTTTGTCTGACGTCTGTCCAGCATGTCCAGCATCTCAAGCATGTGATGAGTTGCAATCATCTTCGATTTCGTGAGGCACCCAATAAGTTCCAATAAGGCAGCCAAAACACGTTGCACTTCTTCATTGAGAGTGGCAGTCTTATCGCCGTCAAGCTCTGGCTTAAAATCACGATCCATGATCGCTTTGATCCCATTCTCATCTGGCACCACTTCCAGCCATCCTTGTGCAATGCAGAAGTTGCACAATACGTGGACTCGTAACGAGCGTAACCCATGCAGTGATCAGGCAGTCATCAATCAACATAAATTGATGGCATGGGTCAAACGGAGTTGAAATCTGTTGTTTTAGGTAAAGTCGGAACAGTCTGGTGGAACAAATTCCATTTTGAGTTTCTACTTCTGGGATGCTGTGAAGACAGCTGCTGGACATGCTGCCAAAACGAAACGAGTCTGTTCTATGAAGGTCGTACATCCAACAGGCCCCAAACAAATTCCCAAAAAATGGCACGGCATGTCAAGTGAGCAATCAGAAGCTGAAAAGATCGAAACAAAGCAACAAAGCTTTGGTCAAAGACTTCGAGGATGCAGGCGTTCAAAAGTGAACCTGTTGAAACTACTTCATAGTGAAAGTTTTCATAGTCTGAATAGCTCCGACAAGTTGGTCACCATCACCACAACCAAATTGATGGCAACCCACAAGTAGCTGCGTTGCGAACTGCTGGGAAAGTCTTCAAAAATGTTCAAAACAGCTGTTGTTGTGAATTCATCACGGTATTTGGGGGGCACACATCCTTTGAGATTATTTGAGTGTGGCCGCTGAATTCAAAAGGATCTTGAGGAAAACAGCTGCCCTTCCAAATTCTACGTTCCACGAAACGTAAACCAAAGTAGCAATCTAATCATGAAAAAAAATCTTTCTCCTCGATATGTTTCTCTTGGTTTGTCAATGGGGAAAATTGATGAAATTTGGGAGTTGCTGTAACATGCTGTAACTACTGTATGTGGGATGTTGAGCCGTGAATCTCCGCGCTAGTTCCTTCGCCGCCTCGACGTGGTTCTGTTTCGCAGCCAATCGAAGCGGTGACAACGTGTAGAGTTGTTCGTCCTAGATGCGCTGAAGACCACACAAGTAGCAGAAGGCAGCTTTACAAGTACTGTATCATGATTCGAAATATGTTCTCAAGTTCGAATGTCGCAAGCATAGACATGTTCTCCCGCTTCTATCATATTTTATCGTATCATCTTATATATACTGGGTTCTTCTGACCATAGTTTCGCCACGTCAAAAGACTAACAAACCAGATCGCAAAAGCAAATGTGGAGCCGCGCAACAGTCTTGGCTTCTGTTGTGAGATGTTGTGAGTATGCAAAAAGGCAGCTTGAACCAAGGGGCAAGAATTCTTCTTCGCTCACCTTCATCATAAGAAAGCTCGGCAAACTGATAGTCATCCTCACCAGGTTCCAGATGGTTCCAAACCAAGTACGCTTAGCTTAAGTGTTATTACACCTCAACAAAAAGATCGGAAATGAATAACTGGAGTCACCTTGAAAGTTCTACGGGAAGGCAGGAAGTGTTGAAATCGATTTGCAACGGCACGTGTTTGCTCCGCCCATTGGATTCACCACAAGAGAACCCAGAGCGTAACGGCGTAGCGGCATAGCGTTTTTTTGATCCAAAACAATCCGAGATCCGAGGGTCCACACTGGACCTACGAGTTCCTTCTGACGCTTTTGCTTCTGGTCCTTGCGATCCAGCTCAAACATCAAGATACATCAAGCAGAACCAACAGGAGCATAAGGACGGCGTAAGGAAAATGATTTTCCTGATTGGCAATTGGGTTCCCTGGCATTGCTTGCCAGAATGCCAGATTTTTTTTGTCGGGCCAAATCCTGTTCCAAACACGCACAAACCTGTTCCAAACCGTGAAAAATCTGTCTGGTGGAAACAGGTTCTCGGCAAGCACAATACTGAAAATCTGCTCCAGCTTTCCACCTATTACAAGAAATGGAAAGACTGTCCGAATTCTTCGTGACTTTGTGACAAGCATCAGCACTAGAAGGAACATGAAGAGACTGGCTCCGAAGTGGTTTTAGATGGTTTTAGAATGGTTCAAGCGTGCAAATGACATCAAAATGGTTTGAAAGATCATGAAATTCAATGATGCAGAGCCCGTCCATCACCCAGCCACCTGGTTGGAGAGCTTTGCGCAGGTGTTCTTTCGATTGTTTGGAAGCCACTGATCCAAGCAAATCTAGAATGACCCTAGCAGGGCGTGTGGCCAACGCAAAGTCAAGTCGCAGCTCAAGATTGCAATCTATAAAGTTTCAACATAAGTTTGTCCCTTCACTTTACACTTCCTCAAGAAACGAATGCAAAATGTTGCCTCCATGCACGTCGAGAATTTATGTGTGTAGGCATGTTGTAGAATATCTATGTGTACGTGTGCAGAATTCGGTTTGTGGCCTGGGACGTACAGCAAATAAATAAGTTGATTAATGAGTTAAAGTGTCCACAGGAGTGGCTTTTGACCTCTCTGGACGACTGCAGGTACACCAGATGCCCATCAGAACCAACACCCTGGAACCTATCAGGAACCTAATATGTTGGCCATGTGAAGATACGTGTTTTCATGTGTTCTCTCTCTAATTTTCGACCTCGAAGAACTGCAGGACATGGGCCTCTCTTTCGCTGTGTCATTGCCGTTTCTTCTTGGGAGAGGACGTGCCTCTTTTTCCATCATTTGAAAATTTTACATCTTACTGTCTGTAATTACTCTTCTTTACCCTGGTTGCTGCGCCAACTATGGGTCAGCCAAACCTGCTTTAAGCAATTCTTGCGAGTGGATTGCGAGCTGCTACCGTGGAGCGAAGAAGCTTGTCGGCAAAAACAGAACAGGCTCTGGGAAAGCGGGCGGTAGAAAAATGCACGACGAGATATGCTTCAGTCCAGACAAACTCACCATCTGCCATCTTTCTCTTGAGATTTCCCATTGTGCCTAATGTGGTTTGATTACGTTTGATTTGTGATTTTGGTTGTGATCCATGTTGTCCGCAGTCAGAGGTTCAAAGGACGGACCGTACCGCACTTCCCAATGTGGTGCGACTAGTTCTGGCGCAGGCCGTGCTCAAGTCAGAACAAGTGACGGCAGTCCTGAGAAAAAGAGACTCAGCTGATTTGAATGCAGAAGATGCAGAAGATGCAGAAGTTGATTTAAGATCCTTTAAGATCTTTGAGGCCGGGGTTTTGTTGTTTCTTAATTATGTAGCGCAAATCTAGCCGGGAGTTGCTGCCTTAAAGCGCGGCAAATCCAGCCGAGAGTTGCTGGCTTATAGCGAGCGCCGCCCCAGGATGAAGAGAAAAAGAAAAGGATCTTAAATGATTTAAATGAATTTATAATATATGATTATATAATTAATATAATTAGCGACAATTTTTGACACCCAGTGTGTGTGTGTGGACTTGTTCAAACATGTTCAAACATGTTAATGTTATCTGATCTTCAGTTTTCTGCTGCGAATTTCTCCTTGTGGTGTCAGCATGGCCCTTCCAGGCAGAGCGCTGCAGTGGAGTGAAGTGATCCGTGGGATGCCGAGAGGCCAGCAGCTTCGGCACCTCCGCTGCATCCACACCACTGAAGAGAGCCTGCAAGGCAGGAACAAGCCAAGGTGAACTGAGGTGCACCAAAGCGCACTGTGTTTCACCAATGGTGCAGTGAGGTCAGGTAAGCAAATGACTGATATCCGATGACTGGTAGCTCCAGAAATGTTGATATCTCTCTAGATCCATGTTGACGAATCAAGTGTCCTACTTGAGCGGCAAACCCTGCCTCGATGATTTTGTGCGAGCAAGATGTCTTGGATACAGTCAACGTATGGAGATAATCCAGGATAACCGCATTCCGCATAGAATCAGGGAGCTTCTGCACGAGGTAAACAATCGGATCACAGGCCATTTCATGGTCTGTTTGGATCAGGTAATCCAAGGCAGTCTTCGCGTTGCTGTCTTTTTCTATCAAGTATAGATGATCTCTGTCCCCGTGCAATCGGTCGATCAGTATTTGCATGACTTTGCAGAAATCGACTTCTGATGGTTGCCTGCACAGCGAGTCGGTCACCGCGTCATTGGGCATTCATGTCTTGTTTTGCAGCGAAATCTAAAATCAACGCTTCTCTCAAACCTATGATGCAAAACGTTCATTTGAATACGTAACCACTAATCATGTACTTTCGAGGTGCCCTTACCCCTAGTGTGTGGTCTTTCATGGGACCTTGCTTAGCATGGTCATGTCACAAATGCTCCGACAGCACACAGCACCCCAATGGCTGACCTCGACAAATGATGGGTCAAGTTCTTCGTCAGAAGGTGAAGCGGGGTCTCTTTGCTCGAGTTGCAAAAATGCGGTAGAGCACCTAAATCTAGAAGATACCTGAGTCTCTCATTGATCATAGAATGCACGAGAGCGAGAGCAACCACCTCTTGCAAAAAGAATCAGCGGAGCAAAGGTGAATAGCAAGACATAATAGAACATCTGTGTATTGCAACAGTGAGCCAACAACAGCTCACACATAGCACCGAGATTCCATTAGATTCCCTTTCATTTCCCTCAAGGAGGCAAGATAGGCAAGGCACTTCACAGTCTCGTAGCTATGCGTCCTGGCCGCAAGATGTAAGGGACGCTCCTGGTGCATGTTCATCACCTCAGCTGGGTAGCATATTGCATCTTCATGCATCTTCTGCTTTTTACATGATTCGCAACGTCTTCAGATCCAGAATCTGTGCTGTGACTTGAATGGTTGTGCCGGTGTGTCACTATATTTTAGATCACATTACATTGACGTTCATTATGTGTCATGATGTATCTGTTGAAGATTCACACAACATCACACAACCATACAGAAACCATTTGACACTTCGTCAACGAACTCATACAGGTCATACAGGACCTTGCCAAGCAGCTTCTGGGTGTGCCTTCTTGTCACATAACAACTGCACCACTTTGTCATTGTTTCGATTTGCTGCCAAATGCAAAGCCGTATTATCCACGGGATCCCTCAACTTCACCAGCTTGTCTGGATCGTCCTGGATCGCGCCAAGATTCTCAATGCCGTGTTCTGACTGATGGCAACAACGCGCAATGCATCAAGGATCACATAGTATCACCCTCTGGTTAGGAAACGCTGCTTCTGTGACAAGCCAAGTTTACTGGAAATTAAAAACCGCCTGAAGCTGAATAGTACCTTCTCCTGTCCTACATTGAGGCTCGTAATTCCCATTCCACCCGCAGTTCATGTATATAGTCCCCGAAGAGAAACATGCTGCAAAGTCCCATGCATTGCAGCAAGTTTCATTATCTGTAGAACTGTTTTGCGGAAGCTGAAACGGATCACATATATGGGCAGGAAATCATGACACCCTTGTGCTCGCAGAGTCCAGTAGAAATGTTGCCAAGTCAAGATGCAAAGAGACATTCTGAATCATTCTGAGTGAATACACAAATGTGGATTGCATCTACCAGTACAAGTTGTATCATGTTGTATCCAGGGCTTGTCAAAGTAGGTGCGGGAGGTGTTTTGGTGCCGGATTCGCATAAGTCTGAGGTGATAAATCGCATGCTGGTTGCGTAAAACAAAACAGATCAAAACAGCTTCTTGATACCCTCCTTCACCCTTGTCGTACAAACTCAAATTGACTTTGACTCAAACAGCACAAAACTCCCTCCAAATGTCTCCGTTCTGCCCTCGAGGACTGAGGGGCCTCCAAGAGCAACTTGACAACGGCGACAGCCTCCTCAAGGCCAAAGCAGCTCTGATGGGGGTGACGAATGCTGCCATGGATGTTACAGCTTGATTTTCTGGATTCTTATGATAGTTTAGTTCGTGCAACTCAGGGATGAGATGCCAAAAAAAACTGATGAAAACAAAACATCAAAAACCCGTGCGGCGCCTTTTCCGTAGCAATGGAAGCGAGATGATAGAATTGGATTTGGTGCTCTCGTAGTTTGGACAATTTCTCCTCCCAAGAGTCGTTTCGTCTGTGCCCCTGAAAACTCTTTGGGCACCGGCTTGACAGCGAAATCACTCTCTGCTACACAGTCTCAAGAATGATCAGGCATGACATGTCAGTAGAAAAAAGATAAAGCTTCAACTTTTGAACTCGTCAGAAGCGTATGTCCTGGAAAAAAATACACAAAGTGCGACCATGCTTAGAAGATCTTAGAAGCCACCAAGCCCTTCCCACTACCCCTTCTCACCAGCCGGTCCCTAGTCATCCCTAGTCATCCCTAGCCATCCCATTCCTCCTCTTCTATGCCATCAAGCTCAGCGAGCAAGGTCTTGAGCTTTGCTTTTTTCCAAACATCAGAATCCACATTCTCAGCAAAAAGGTTCCGAATGTCATCGATTAGTTTTTTGCTGTTGGAATATCTTGGCAGAGCCTTGGAGATGGCCATGCAGAATCGACATACAGAATTGGCATGAATCTGCCACATGTAAGGCATTGTGTGCTTTCCAAGACTCACGAGTCTCCTGTTCAATGTGTCACTAGATGTCAGCCCAACTTCACCTACAAACATTTCATATCATTTTACTGCGTTCCACACAGCCCGTGTTGAACTGTATCCACATCCAAGCAGCGGTGCCGATCAATTCGGCTCGAAAGGAGACAGGTTGATCATCCTCGATCTCAACGGCAATGCGGTCAATGATGTCTTTCAAAAAGCCTCGGTACAATCGGGCAAGGCACTTGGATCCCTGCGTGTCGAGAAATCCAGACCAGCACAGCATGTCTTCTATGCAAAGCATGTATATAGAATCTTGCACAACATTGCCAGCTTTGTCACCTCTAAGACCGAACATGGCGGCATAGTCTATGATTCCGTAGTTGTCCTCATGAGGATTTGTCAGTCTCAAAATCCTTGGCAAGTTCAAGTCTCAGGATCATGTCTCAACAGTAAGCCAGGCTTGGATTCACCGATATTCATCAAGCTTTACACAGACTTTCGGATTCAGGAAACAATGCAAGATCATAGACAATGCCAGTTCAAATTCCCTGTGCCACAGATAAACGCAAAGAATGGTGAGAAGGGTAACACATTTACAATGCACGTGTTCAATGGAAGTACTACGAGTACAATCCAAGAACTGCACCGAACGCATACCCAGGCACCGCCAAAGGGTCTTGTTCTGGGACTTCAATTTCCGCAAAAATCCGAGAGCTCTTTCGTCAGCATTGGCGATCCGCGTCTGAATCGACTCCTTTGCCAGTAGGATTCCCTCCATCGCATACCATGACTGAAGCCACCCTGTGGACTCTCAAAGTGCAACACACGTTAAATGGCGTCAAATCATTGAAGCGTCTGTTCTGAAACCATTTGCACGACTTCTGTCCTGAGGACCAACGATTTCTGACCGACTCGTGATCGATTTGCAAATGGAAATGAAGGTGGGCACGATCAGGCTTTCATGAACTTGATCGTTCATGGCCACGTCCAGCGGACTTTGGTTCCCGACATCCTGCAACAAACAACAGCATCAACAGTTGGTAGTGTTTGATCAGAAACCTATCGATTCAACTTCCCAGGTCCTAAGCCATACGTAAATAATCAAAGAATGATCATAGAATCATGAACATCATTTTTCCATGCCATTCTGCCATCTTGGAAACTTTCAAACGATAAGAACAGGGTTGAATTCATACGTCCTCGGCATACTTGAAAATGCAGCCTCGCCGTACCAGTTCTGAGCACACGTCTATGAGTCCTGCCAATTGCCGTGGCCAGCTGCAGAAGAGTCAAATAGGGAAGCAGGGCTCAATAATCGCCATGCAATGTGTGAGTCTGCATGATTTCGGCACAATTACAACAGTCTCATCTTTTCCAATCAGTGGGCCAAAGGACAAGTCCCTTTAGAAAAAGCCTGAATGGCCCTTCCCTATTGGATTGACTTCGATGCTGGTCGTGTTCTAAATTGCACCCACATCGACTCTTGATTCTCAGCAGGAGTCCGTGCTTTGATGCCACGTGCAAAAGCGTTGTATTGCTCGGTTCTGCAGCAATGCCTCTCGCTGAAGAATTCACAACACAATATCGGTTCGTATGTAGAGATCTGACTGTATACACAGCCGACATTGGCAACAAGATCATAGTCTCACGTAATGACATGGAACATATTTGCAATGAAAACCAGCCTTCTTCTTTGATGCTAAGATCCACCAAGGCTTTTGACAGTGTCCTGTTGCGCAAATCAGGACATGTAAATGAAGTAGAATGAAGTTAGAATAAGTTAGATAAGGTCAAGTGGAATCCATGAAAGATGTTCAATGCAAGCATCTCGTCCTCACACGCACACAGGGGCGGCAGTAGGACGCCAGAGTCTGTCTGATCAATGTTCCTCGCCTTCCCTCCTGTTGCCTCTCTCCCTTCAGAGCTTCATCAATAAGAAGCCTGCTACAACTTTGATCAACTTTGCACATGAAGCCCAAGAAGCTGGATATCATGCTGCTAGGTCTACAAATGGTGGTCAACTCCAGAACATGCTAACCTAGTCAACTGGATGTAGTATGATGTAGTGATCCAAGCATGACCATCCAAAATATATCATATAACCCCTTCGGCTGCCACCCGCCATTTTCACAAGTCCACCCTTCACAACCAATGGTCCTCCTAGCCGACTGTTGGTCAAGCCGTCAATGTTTGCATACGGCATACGCCTTTTTAATCCTTTTTAATCCTTTTTTACATCTATTTTGTTGACAGTTCTTGGTTTTTCCCGAGAGCGCCTGCGAAGGGTTCTTCGTAAAAAAGCAGCCGTTATACTAGATCTTCACACCTTCACACCTGCAGATCTAGATCTTCACACTCTCACATCTGCCGATCTACATCT
>Ga0126342_10005683_pt1 | contig 21877 bp, 24 predicted proteins | sample Cyp1metagenome_FD_92528 | JGI IMG/M metagenome (GOLD analysis project Ga0126342, IMG submission 92528) | Coral microbial communities from Lord Howe Island, Old Settlement Bay, Australia - Cyphastrea 1 metagenome | ecosystem: Host-associated > Invertebrates > Cnidaria > Coral ... | reverse complement strand
ATTCCATGGAATCTCACCAAAAAACTCAATCTGCTTCAATACATTTCAATACACTCACGCTCATGCACTCTTCACTAAGTCACCAAGTAGATCTGTGGTCTGTATGTCGGTGTGATTCTGTTTGGATCTGGCTATTTCCTCAAGAGTCAAACCTGTGACAGTTGTGACGTGAGTCCCGAGTTTGGTGCCCGCCGTGCTGCAAAGAGCTCCTACGGTCGAGAACGAATGGAGCGGAGGTGCGAGGAGGGGCGTAGCAGTCCCAATTCGTTCCAAGAGCTGTGTCTTGAGGAGTGTTACATGTTTTACATTGTTTTACATAAATTACATGTTTTACCAAGTGTCAATGGATGTCAATGGGATCCACAAACACCACATGTCTAATCAGGGTCAAGGAGTCCAGATTACGATACTTTGCACATGTCTAGGCTGACTCAACCAAGGCAGTTTTCTCTCCTCGACAGCCTCCGCATCACCCTTGAAGATCGGCCCCTTTGGCCGAAGCCATGTTGCGATGTCAGCCTGTTCATCAATGCATGGGGTTGCCATCCGAAAGGCAACTTGATGAAATTACAAGGTACCCTAACTTGCCACATCCCTATGGGTGATGCTCCAGATTCCTGGGGCAACCAAACTGGCACCGTAGGGATCAGAATATGGGGATCTGCAGAGTATTGGGGTACTCGATGGTACTCAACTCCGCGCCTTGGGTGCAGATGGGTAAAACGCCCGCATCAGCACTCACCATGAGATTACAAACAATTTTACACCAGTGATTCATTGTAGATGTTGACGTTGCTTTGCAAATCCATTGTCATGCACCTTGCAAAAGGAAGCCTAAAAGACTGTTGAATATACTAGTTTCAATCATTCAATCTTGAATCTTGAGGGGCTCAATATCTGGAAAAAGCATGCGCACCAGAGATTGCAATCAAATCGCTTCGCGCAAAGCTACAGCATACTCTTGCCGTCCATTTCTAGGCCTCATGTTGAGGAGCTCGTGCCCAGCAATTTTCATAACAGCTACAGCTACAGTATGGACGTGTCCACAAAAGAACACAGGAAAAGCCCAGAATTGCATGGCAAACAGATCTCATGACATTTTATCAAAGGAGAAGATTGGTTGTTGCTCCAAAGTGGTGCAAGACAATCTTCTGTACATTGTGCAAGTAGCGTCAATGTCATTGGGATATCTGACTGCATTCGTGTCATTGGCCAACTGGGAATACCAAAACAAAGCTGTGGGACTCGCACCGGTGACAATGAGACTGATGACTCTTGTGCAAATGCAGCACACCCTTTCTCCATCGCAGAAGTGCTTGCTCTTCTGAGGAGCTATCTTCAAAGATCCTGCTGAAAGGGTGTGAAAAAAACAGCAGACGAAATCCCACACTACCCAATGAGCACACATCAAGTTTGCCTACTTCACCCCAATCAGCAGAACAAATCACGAAGCAATCAATGAATCAATCTATCCGCCAATTGCATACAACCCATTGGTTTGCACTTGGCTCAGGTCTTCCGGTGGTCTCCCACTCCGTCGTTAACACACAGTTCTCAGAACATTTAGGGCCTCAGAGTTGAAGTGTGCACTGTGCGCAGAGATCGAAGGTGTCTCTTGACTGTAACAAAGGTCAAAGCAGGACAATGTGCTGAGCAAGGCCATGGCATGACATGTCTCTATCTCTAGGCCTTCGGCAGCTTCTGCCATGTTTCACTAAGATCACTAAGCCATGAGGCTGGAAACCACGCCGACGCTGGCAGCAGGATCTGCTTCGCAGTCGTGGATTCCTGCAGCCAGCTTGCGACTAAGGATCAGCATTACCAAGAAATGGGTCAAAAAAAATGGCATGTTGATAGATGGGGATGGGTCAAAACCCTGGTACCTAGTGAACCCCAAAATAGCTGGTAAATGGATGTTCATCCCACTAAAAATGTATCTATAGGTATTGACCCATACCCAGATTTGATTTGATAGCAATGCCAAGACAGTGGGTGGCACGGTGCAGGTTGAGTCTGGGATCTGGGGTTCCCAGCAACAGGGCCCACGAATGCAGGCCATAGAAACTGTCCAACACAACCAAAACAAATTGCACCACCTCACAAGGCTTTGCAAAATCAAAGTGGCATTACAGTGGCATCATGCCAAAAATATGCCAAAAATATGCAAAATGCCAACCTCATGTGACTCATGCCCAATTTCTAGTGCCAAGCCAAGCATTCTCAGCATTGTCAACTTCCATGCAGGACAGTGGTCCAGCATCCAATCATTTTTGATGCCAAGCTGGCTAAGCCGCCAAGCCGTCAAGCTGCCGAGCCCCTGTCCTTCATTTGTGGGCGAGGCACTTTCCTTCTCCGAATTGGAGCTTCCAAGCCGTTGGAAAAAGCTGTGAGAGCTTTTCATGTCCCAGCTCAGTTACATTCGTATTTCCAGAGAGGTCTATTTTCTGCAGCTTCTCTGGTGGGTTCCAACATCCCAAATTTGCCGACAAATAATTCCAACTTAAGTCTACGTATTGTAGTCGCTTCAAGGCAAAGATTTCTGCAACATCACCGCGGATCTGATTTTTGGAAACCGAAAGTTCTATCAAGCTCAACAACCCAAGCAAGGGGCCAAATTCATGCAGCTCATTCTCGTCAAGCCTTAAAATACGGACACCGAAAGCAAAGGCTGCAGCAGTTGGTGAGATATTCTTCAGACCCAGTCCAACCAGTTTCAGATCTCCCTTGCGACCTTGTCCACTCCACATGGTCAGGGATTGCATCATCAGAGCATCTGCCTTTGAATCAGCATAGAAATTTCTGCGTAAAGGATCCAAGCTGCTCATCCGTTCAAGGCTTGACAGGCAACTTGACAGGGTTGCTTCTTCAGGTGGTGAGGATGCAAGCTGCAGGCGCATGCGAGCAAGCAAGGCCCATCTGCAGTCTGGTTCAATTTCCAGAAGCTCATCGATTCGCATCAACTCAGACTTCAGGATCTCTTTTTTCTCCTCCGATAATTCGCATTTGAGTTCCTGGTTTGATGACATTTCTGTGTCCAAATCAAAAGGTTGACCATTGAAGACTGACATCGACTGCTTCAGACCAGTGCCGCAGCTCTCCAAGGTCACAGTGATTTGCACTTCATCTCTGAATTTGGCCTCGGTCTCCGGAAGAAATCGCCATCCCACAGACCAGCTGCGACGTACACTGCGGGGACGAGTTCGCTTCAGTGCGCTCCTAGGAATCGCCTCCAAGCAGCCCCTCACAGTGCCAACAGTTGCCACAGACGCACACACAGGTCTCGAAAAGAAGATGAAAAACTCTCCATCCAGAATAGCACAATGTGTGATGCGGGGCAACTGAGAATGTTCAAGTGTTAGCCACTGGTGGTAGAGCCAGACAGACTGATCATTGGGTTCAGTATAGATGCCTTGCTGAACCCATTCTAGCTCTTCTTCAACATTCAACTTCATGCGTGGCTCTTCTCCCGCAAGTGGCTGCTGAAGCAGGGTTCTCAAATGCCAAGCAGAATAGTTCGAAAAGTTTTGATTTATCAAATCTGTGCTCAGTTTCAAATCGATGGCATTCAAGTCCATGGAATTTGACTTGTCCTTCCCCCAAGTCCTCATCAAATCCATCAAGTTCATGCGATGATTCCAACAGTGAAAATTCCGCTCATCGACCGCCAAAAGTTGATTGCACAAATCTAATTCAGTGCTTAAAAGGTTTCTGATTGCCTCTTCATCTGCGTTCATCTCCTGGAACAAGCGTTCCACGACCCATTTGCGGTGAAACCAAATGGAGTAAACCTTTTGCGATTTTCTCAAGGCTTTCTCCAGCAGCTTCATTTCCATCTTTAACAATTCCTGCAATGGTTTCTCTGTGCTGCCTGTGCTTGTGAGAAGTTCACGTCTGTATCCCCACAGCGTTGGGAACTCAGGATGGAACTGAAGAGCCTTGGAGGTCATTTCCAAAGCTTGATCGTTGTAGGTCTGACTTTTCCGCAAGTCCAAGAGCTTAGCAAAGAGACTCCGCGCGGTGCGAACTTGTTCTCGCTGCTTGGCTTTCTCTTCTGGTGTAGGTTCCACAATGTCCTTCTTCACACGGCCGTGCATGGCTGCCAAGTGCTGAACTGACTTCGCCCGTAGGTGGGTTGTAACTGCATGGGCTAGGAGCTTGGAATAAAAGGCCTATTGCAGGAGTATTTTAAGTTTTGCAAGTATCAGAGCTTTGTTCCCATTGTTGCTAGTTTGGAGCAAACAAACTGAGGAACGTCTTGTCGTGTTGTGACTATCCATGTCTGAGCACAAAGTCTAGGCAGTTTTGCAAATAATCACAGCATGTTCCAGACTTAGAAACAACTTGGCAGCAACAAGACTTAACTATTTGCATTTGTAAGCAGGTTTAATGTCTGAGGAAACCACGAAACTCACAATCAGGATTGCCCCAGCAGCGTACAAATGAAGCCTTGCTGGAAGAAAATGACGCTGGTGAACGATTTCACTGGTAAAATGTCTAGGTCTTCCCGGTCTTCCCTACTTGGTTCGTCAAAGACGTTGCCTTGTACCGGAAAAAACTGACTAACCACTTGGGTCAGGACTGATGGCCCATCAGGTTGACGTACCTGAATACGTCTCAAGATGTCTCAAGAGCATGGCAAAGTACCAGTCCGGTATGAAACTCTCAAGCAAAGATAGCAAAGCAGAATATATACATCAGAATGAAGTTCCATCTCTTTGTGTGCTTCCCTATCTACGTCTGAATGTTTGGATGAGCATTGGAGAGGCAGTTGACTATTCCTAGTTTTGTGTAGGCTCGACCATACAACTTGCAAGCGAAAGAAACTTACCACAGGCGCAGCGGCGCACAGGTATTCAACCACTTTGTCATATGCGCGCATCTTCATTGCGGCTGCCTGGACCAGAAGGGAGAGCAATATATCAAAATGCTAAAATCCCAAAATGGCAAACCTCCGAACTGACAAGTTGTGGCTCCTCAGTTTCAAGAGACCTTTGATTTTTCTGAGTAAAACTGCCACAGAGTAGCTTCTAGAAATGTGAGGAAAGGCAAATGATCCATTGGTATCCATTGGTGCCTTCTTTGCGCTTCGATCCGTCTCGGTCCTTTCTGCCATTTGCTTCCAGTACAGATTCGGACTAAGCCTTCAATGTGCAAAGCTGCATGGACTGAGTCTGTTTGCACCATGGCTGGGCTGCCACTGACTGAACTATTCAATTTGGATCTATTTCTGCGATCTGGGTCCTCCCCATCAAGAGCTCTTGGCCGTTCGGTCTAAGTGATGGACGAAAGCCAGCAGACAAGAAGGACAACAGATCTGATGACCTCTGTCGATGTTGCCGTGTGGAACTGTCACAATATGAATTGGATTCAAAAGAGAGCAAATAGGGCCTGAATAGAATCCAAGAGGTAAAAACATACTTGTACCATCTTGTACCGACGCAGAGATCGCAGAGATTTCACTAATCACATGGGCACAGTCAATGTTGGTTTCTGATGGCTCTACGAGTTTTCTCATCAAGAGAGCACTTATTTGGTAAAGATTGCGCCGATATAGGTTCGCCTATCTGCGTACTTCAGCTGAGCCAGTCTGTACTAGGCACTGTCAACACTGCCATAATCTGGCGAGCTTACTGTCTCATGATAGGCTAAACGTAGGATTTGCTGAAAATGATGGGCTCGATGTTGGCCTTAACGTGCCCTTTTGATCCCTGTTCTGTTTGTGTGTGTGTATGGGCATACGTTCAACACTGAACCATTGAGTCGTTGTTTGCATTTTTGCGAGGCCAGTATAATCAGTATGTGGTGGAGGTTGATAACCTGAATATTTAGAAATGACGAACACGGAGGGTCGCATCCCCTGTTCTCTTGATTCGTATTCTCCTACTGTATATTGCCGTAAGTATCCATAGTTACACCATGTTTCACCATGGTTCACCATGTTTCACCATGTTTCACCTGGGAAGCAATTAACCCACCCTTGGGATGCCTTGAGTGTTCACCGTGTTCACCGTGTTTACCTGACTTATACCTGACTTATGTGCAATTCCAAGCCTTCAGGGCCAGTAAGGTACTCAGCAGAAGCGTCAACCTCACATGCTCGACATTGCCCGACTGTGTTCTAAACTTCAGCCAGGGGAAAAGCAAAGACTGGCTTTTGAAAACTTATTTCTTTCATCTTTGATCATCGTTCATCCTTTGTAGCCAAGAAAAAACAAAAGATGGCTCTTGGGATGCAACCTCTCGCAGCATAGCACTGAGCCACTGAGCAGCAGGCATATCCAACATGGGTACCCTTGTTATCACGGGCCTGAGTGGATGGGGAATGGCACAAACAACTTTGAAGATCTTTGAAGAAGGTCTCTGCATGGACTAAGACCCGCACGCCACTAGCCACATCAATGTTGTCAGCAATGTGATCACCTGAGTTCTCATGCAAACGCAAATAACGATCAAATCTACGTGCATCAAGACAGCAATTATACAAACACACAGGTGAAGACAAACACTAACAAAGCTTTCCATTGGCTTTCCATGATTAGAGCAAGATTTGGTGGAGTGTCAGAATAGACCAGTGCTTTCATAATGATGTTTCTCCAGGTAAAGGTATTTACTGTACATTACTGTACTATCTATTGCTCTACTTGCGTTCAATGTGGTCAGAGCGAGGTCCCTACTGTTGGCCGACCGAGCAATCGCCAAACCTCCATGAGTAAGTAGTGCAAGCCGTAGAGCAACACCTGGGTCCAAGGAGTCCAAGGATGCAACAGATCCAAGAGTCATCAGAGTAGCTGCCACGACCATCACTCTCACGCACATTACAGCACTTTGACTAGTTTTGACTAGTGGAGGTTCCTTGAAAGCATCTTACAGTGGGTAAATCTCATTGGTTCAAACTCGATGCCAGATGCTAACCCAAGAAGTCACTGTCTCTTGGACCGCAGCCACAATGAAGTAGTAGTCAAACAAAGAACCTGCCATTGGATTAACAGAAATGGCAATTCAGTGCGGATTCAGGGCAGCTGCATGACTCCACAGCTGTCCACAGCCAGCTATGGCAGAGATACTGGGCACAACTGCGAGCACAAAGAGAAGACCTCAGCTTGAAGCTCACTGCTGAGCTGCTGGTACTGTATTTCAAGCTTGCTATGAGTCCACTCATCTCCGCATACTGTACACATATATTTGATTAAAGTAAACTATGAAAATCCAGTGCGAATGAATCAGGATGAAAGATACACTATAGCTCACTACAGTGTCTGGCCATTCAAGTACCCAACGCGCGGCAGAGAGAATCAGTCAAGACAGTAGGGAAACGATTATGTGCCGATGTATTGCGTCCAAGGGACTCAATACTTCACACATCAAGAAGCACACCTTCGACTCTCCAGTTGCACACTCAGTTCTCTGGCATGAGGAGTGTTCCCTTCCATGAGTTTCTGTCTGCAGCTTTTCACAAGCAACTCTCCAGTGGAATCAGAGTAATGCGACAAGCGACATGCACAGCACTGCACAGATGCACAGGGCACACTTGGTGTCTGAGCTCATAGCTCGCTGAAAGCAGGAAAACTTCTTGTGGTCCAAGGCTCTCAACAGCCAAAACCTTGGAGAGCGCATGGCCGGACTTCTGGATGACTGCTACAGAAGTTGGACTGGCTTTCCCCAGAAAGATCAGAAAGCATGCAAGCAAACGGAACACCGGGCATGCACAAAGTTGATACTCCAAACACACGTTGTTGATCAAGTTCCAAACTCATAGAGAGACGAACGAGGATCACGTAAACCAGTTCGCAGCAGGTCCTGGCAAGCGGGCCAGCTACTTAGATTATCAACGAGCTGAAGAAAAGCTCGTTACGAATGAAAACATCCTAGGTTGAAGGCATGTCTTTCCACCAGAGTGCTAGATACATCGCCAAATTCACAAAATGCCTTCGGAGTCTGGGGGCCTCCATGGCTTTCATCTCATGAGTGGAGGCCTCGCGACCCACATCCAAACAGACTCCAATCTTCGGGTAGACAAGTCAAGGATCTGGGAGTGACCCATAGCCAAGTATCGCACAAACATCGGCCGCGTTGCAATGACAAACTCCCAAAATTCCCTCACATCTCGGCCTGAGAATGGTGAGTTGAGCTGTTGAGCTCACAGGTGTTTCAAGTCTGCAACACTGAGCTAATCTTCTGAGATTACATTTGCAGTGATTACAAAGATCTAAAGGTCTAAAGTATCTGTATATATAATATATATATATATATGATTTTCATTCATTGTCCATCTCCTCCCTGGTGCTATTAGCACGAAGCACCCACACCCAGGCGTGGGCCTAGCGATCTCCTTGGACGGCATACAGAAAATTATACAAATACAAAAGCACCAAAGTCGTCAAACATCGTCAAACGCTAAGCGCTTGGGAAGCCCCATGGCTCATGGAGATTCAAGCGACAAATGGCAACAAGTGGCAACAAATGGCTGACAAATGCATCTTTAGATTAAAAACAATACTCAAAAGCACGCTGGTCTTGGTTCACCTTGGCTCCCCACAAGGTTGGCTGCGGACAAAACAGCAGTGGTGCGACCAACCTTGCCCACATATACAGTGTGTCAAGTGAAATCTGTCAAATCGTCGAAGCTCGCTGTCGCTTGGAGTCTCATCCTCTCCGAGTGCAGCCACTTGGGCCACTTTTCTGTTAACAAGCTTGAAAGAATTCTCGGATTCCACGTTTGCACTCTCCTTGCTGCAAAGCAGCCACATTGTTGCAGAAGCCAGCAATACCATCATTGGCAGCGTCGAAAATCCCATCGCCTGCAGAAGATTGAAACCTCCGTGATTTCCTTCGACTCTGTTCGATTCCAAAAGATCTGAGAGAACCAGGTCGTTGAAGCCTGGGACACAAGCTCGTAGACGAAGTAGCCTCAGCCACACAGATCCACACAGGGTCTTGAGACTGTCGCGTCGTTTATGGCCAAGTCTAGAATTGCAATTCTGCAACAAAGGTACCAAAAAATCCTATGTTTTGCATTGTCGAAGTACCGGTTGCTGCATCCAAGTCGCAGATATAGATCCTCAAGGCTGGATAGTAGTGCGATGCACCTAAGATATTCACAAGGCCGCGCAAGCTGTAGACATCCTTCCACTGTGTGACGGTGTAAAGCCATGCCATTCATGTTATGAGGCTGATCATGCCATTCATATCCATTCATATGATTTCCACGGAAGACTATCGGTGCGCAACATCTCGCTTACCTTCAGGCTTCAGTACATTCAGTACATTTGGCAAACCTCGGCGCCAGGCAGTGAATGAAATAGCATTCCTTCCAGCTGTAGTGGGTATTGGCCTGGCACTCACGCTGTTCATGGTTGTTCTCGAGCTATATATTACGTATATACATACATATATGCAAATGTTGTCATAGAATAATGTCCAAAAGGTGATCAAATGTTCCTTGAAAAAAAAAACATGTTTTTGAAAAAATGAATTGAAATGAATTGAGAGAAGCAGCATTTGGTCGACCTGTCGCGATGTAAGACCTCAATAAATTCTGCCAATGCAAAGCAATCACAGCTTTGCTGAGTCAAGGTTCCCAAGACTAAGCTTCCTGCGCCTCACCCGTAACCATGGTCTCCTGGTCTGTTTCTGTGCGCAAAAAAATGCCCAAGCAAGCCCTTCATCGATTGGACAGATTTGTCGTGCTTTTGAAGCTCTTGTCACACTCCTGCAAACCAGAAGCAATGGACTTGTTGATGAAGGTAAACATGGTCATGCATCCAGGAATCTCAGCGCCGCTCCAAGGCTCCAAGGTGCACATACCATGGGATACCGAGGCTGGGCTCAGACTCGGCTCCAGACGGAGGGCAAGAAACGGAGCAGCCCTTCCATTGGACCATATTCCAACGTCAGCTCCTCGGTATAACGCCTCTGAACACCGTCTACATCCTGCCTGGAAGTGGTGTTCGTTTTACCTTGTGATTTTGTGGATTGATCTATGTCTATGACGCACTATGACGCTTCTGAATCAAAACATGAGTTCATGCGCGTCATGGTTCTAACACGTTCTAACTTTCATGTAGTTGGCACGACATCTTGCTGAAGCAGCCTACTGTATTTCAAAAAAAAATGTTCAACTCCGACCCGTTGCTACTTCGTCACCAAGTTGGTACCTCCTCAAAGCTATCCCACGATGTTAATCCCAAGAGATATGGAACATTATGGAACTATGGAACTGGAAAGATCCAGCTGAGGATTCGGCCATGAATCGAGGAAACATCGCAATGGTTCCCATTGAAAGCCTGCTGTGCTTGGCCGGGCGTAGCAAAAGCAGATATGGCATGATATACCAGATGCACGTCTGCAAACTTCTTCAATAGTTAGGATTCCACCACAGCTTTCCACGAGATCAATGATCTCCGCCCTGTCTTTGGCTGTTCCTGCATCAACCGTGTCAACCGAAACTAGATCAACATGCCAGACGGCACGTCCACTCGGTGGCCAGCATAGAGTCCAGTGAGGCTACATCTGTCAGAGACTTTGTTGCCAGTGCCAAGAGGATGAAGAGGAACACATAGACCCTCAGTTTCTTTCAGTTTCTGCAATTTTTCCAAGAAACCCAACAAGATCCGGCACAAATCTGATGCTTCACAATACTTCACGGTGAGTGCCCACTGATTTGTTGAGGCACCAAACCAAAGCAGTGAAAGAAACACTGAGTCCAGAGCGTGCTGGAGAGATCAATCAGCAGATTGTTCAAGTAGAAACCGATCTAGGTGGGCACAAGCAGAACTAGAGAGATACCAATCAAGATACCAAGAGTCAGATGTCAAAGGCAGTCCAGCAACTTCCGCTATCTGAGATGCCAAGATGCTGATGCGAAGTAGAAGGAGAAATTATCCACCTGGGAGCTGCTGATACTCGAGTAGATGAGTAGCTGACTATGGTTTCAGATTTGGCAAAACTCTTTCATTCTGGCAATGGCTCTGATGAGGCTACCAGGCTACCTCCACGCAAAATCAAACTGAGCTCTTGGCCACATTCATGTTCCTCGGTGTAACATGGTGTAACAGTGTAACACTTCACCAGGTGAACAAATTACAGCATCAAAAGACAGTCAATCATATGTAATGTGGATGAAACTCAGGCAAGATATGGCAAGATACATTCATTATCATTCATTTGTGGATTTGGACAAGGCTCTGTGTGATCACTTTCAAGTCGCGCGAGCGCATCACTCCCACGTTACCTTTGCTGACCTCGCAGGTCACCCGACACGGCACGGATCCCAAAGGCGGACCCAGAAAATGACCCACAAAAACAGTGGCCACAAACCTCTGTCAAAAAGTTACCCAGTACAGCCGGAATAATAGGGGTAGAATCGGGTAGAGGGCATGTGACACGAAAATGCCAACCCCAACAGTTCCCAATTTCACAAGACATTGCAGGAGTGCTCGTTTGAATTTGTCGGATTTGGTGTCCAGCCTTGGTGTAGAAAAGGGCGGCCGCATTGAAGGAAGATTCACGCCCCTTCTCCCAAGCCAAGAAGTCCACGTGTTTCGAGGCTTCACCTGCCCAATGACGCTACACTATCCCTGAAGAGTCTTGAAGAGTCTGAAAAAAACGAATGCTATGTTTATAATGGTTTATAGCTTGCAAGAGCTCGAAAAACCCTGAATACGCTCGAATATGCTTCATGATCTTCATGCTATGTATGTTCTATTGAAAATGTTGAAAGCACCAGATCACAGGGATAGAGCGCAAGAGAATTCGGACTTGTGAGATGTGGAGACTGGAGGCAAAGAGAGACTTGCGGCCTCGCATTCTCACATTGAACCCTGCAAAGATGTCCTTTGGAGCTGCCAAAATCGCTCAATTGCAAAGGAACGGTGAGTCAGTGGCAAGATGGCGCCGTCGCTGAGAGTTTAACTATCGAACTGTGCACAGATTGCACGATTACATTTAGTGATTTTTACTGTAGTTACTTTCAGTTACTTTCAGTTACTTTCAGTTACTTTCAGTTGTTTTTTGCATGTGCTATCACTTGGTCTGTAGCCGTCACAATACCAATGTGAAGAAACCTCAATTGGTCTGCAGTCTGTCCTCTGAGAGGTTGATGGCAGGCGATGCTTTGGAAAGGGATCCACGGTTAGAGGCCCAGAATCCATCCAGAAAATCTGGATGGCCATAGTGCATTCCTGAAGCAGCCGCTGGAATAGGATCTTCCAGCATTGGAAGTTCTGCCTTTGGGATCCTTTGGTGGTAAGGATTGCAACGTGCTTCTAGCTTGAGCCTATTATGCAGCGCAAGTCACGTGCGCCCAATCCAGACAAGAACCGCCTCAGTGCCATGGAAAAGGCGGTGAGTTGTCTGATCTGATGTCATTTCATTCTGCATAGATTCCACCATCCGCTGTGACTCAAACTAAGCCGCTAAGCCTCACCAAGCCTCACACTGACAAATGGTTCCAAAGGACCACTCAGCAGATGCCATGACACTTCCCACAGCACCGTGACTCTCCGTAAAGATGAATTCCTTAGCCCACAGTGTGGTTGCTTTCCAATGCTCAATATATTCAGTGAAAAAAATTGTCAAATTATGTCAAAATCCTCTCCATAGATAAGTTTCTCGGAAGCCTATGATCCGTGCCCTCACAGTGGTCCTCGCATGCCGACGAAAGGCAATGGTGTTCGAGAAAAAAATCACACAGGCTCCGCAGATTTGTAAGAGCATTGCATTGCCGCAGAATTCTCTTCGACATTCATTGGGTGTCATTACTGTGTCATTGGTAGCAATGACCACTAATTACAGCTGAATGGCACCTGTCAGACCAATGGGGCTGAAAGCGGCGCAGGATGAAGGGCACCTTGCACGCTTCGCCAAGAAAGGCTCCCATGTTGGCCTTAGATTTGCAAACATACCAGACCGACAAAATATGACAAAATGATCAAAATGTTGCCAGAATGCAGTGGACACGACTCAATTAGTGTTCCAGAAACTTTCATAGTCTTCGAGGCTGATATTTCGGCAAGCGGCATCCATCATCTGCAAAAAGTGGCCGCGAGAGAAGCGCAATGCCCCCAGTTGGTTTCCTGCCTTGCCTTGTGTCATGAAGCCTGGCGTGCCCACCAGCAGTGGGAAGCACCTGCAGTCACACAAGCGCTGCTCGGTGGCCCTTGGGGCTGGATCCAAAAACTGTCGTTGATTCGAAAAAACATGAGAAGTAAAGCGAAGTAAGAAAACAATATGACAATGTACTGTGGACCACTGCAATTTCGTACCAAGTAGTTGGCCAAGTATTTGGCCAACGGCAGATTCAATACTGCATCTGCTTCTGCATCTGCTTCAGTATATCTAATTCTGCTGGTGGACGCTGACAACTCTACATGCTGCCAACTCTACGTAGTGTAAGAGACCCATTATATAGTTCTTGCTATTCTGGTACCCAAAATGACTCTATAACATCGATGATATATTATATGATGCAAAGTTATGCAAAGTGCATTTGATCTTTCATATACAGTATACAATATGAAATCAAGATGATGTGTTGCGTTTGGATGTCGCACGACCACAAGGATCTCTAAGGCGCCTCGGCAGCACTTCCACCAGCTCCAGGCACTCCTCAGGCACCGTCTCTGAAGACGTTCTGCCAGAGCGAAAGCGCGCCAACACACTCCTTGCAAGTGCAAGTCGCTGCAAGCCATGCGGAATCAGCCAGAGAAACATTGAATCAACATTGAATCAACATTGAATCAGCATTGAATCAGCATGCATAGCAGCTATAGCACTGTTGGCATTTCACCTGAGCTGAGGCCAGGACGCATGTTTGATGGGCCGATCGTAGGAGTACCTTTTCTGACAAGCCACTGTGCTGGCACTCAAAAAACACGACCCACAAGCGACGTCTGTAAGAGTTTTACCTCAACGGCGCCACAAATTGCCACAAACACAGAAACAGGGAAGCCACTGTGGTTCCGGTCTAATTCTCAGAAGCCCAGAGAAATGTACAGTATTGATCAGTATTGCTGTTCATATTGAATCAAGACGATGCATTGCACATTAAAGGAATACACGTGTAATTGGCTGGAGCACTTCTGTCGGACGAAGCTTTGTACTGCTGCAACAAGGTTTGGTCGTATCTTTTCAAGGTCAAAGTCAAAGACCAGGTAAAAGCTCCGATCCTGATATTTGGAGAGCAAATACCTTGGTCGTAAAAAGGTTGGCTTGACATGGCTTAGCCATCGTGTCTGGTATGAATGAAACTGACATCTGACCCACAACAAGAAAGCATGCGATGTCTTCATACAAGTTGCCGCACGGCCTGATCGTTCTCTTCAGAACCAGCCTTGCGCCATCACGGCTCTACCATGGCTCATGGAAGTACACGCTTACGCATAGCGCCCAAGTGAGATCTCCAAGTGCAGAGATCCTATTGACAATGCATATATGCTTGGACAATAGAATTTGGATCTTGGCTTCGATTCCTCCTGGACTTCAACACTTTGTTGACAAGTACTGGGCAAATTCATTGTTTCTCAAAAAAATAGCGAATTGAATTTGAGAACTGCACCTTGCTTCCGTAGGTCTGATGTGCGAGCACCAGCTCTACACAGTGCTCAAGCGCCTCGTCCAAAGGCTGTTTATTAATTGCAACAGCCAAAACTCGGAATAACTTCAGCAGTCCTCTGCCTTTGGGGGGCAAAACATTTTATGCAGAATATGTTTTCTGCTGCACAAGAGATGTAGTGATGCAAGGACGCCATGTCGCACATCTCTTCCCTTCGCCAACTGCGAAGCCCCAGGGCCTGTTCTGGATGCCTTGATGCCTGAACGTTTGGCAACAGCGCGACCACCTTCCAAGCTCGGGAACAGGAGATGGAACATAACCAGCCGAAAAAGAAAAGCCCCAACAAAATCCAACAAACACAGCTATATCAGCTATGTTACATTATGTTACCAGGTCAGCAAGGTTCAACAAGAATTGGATATCAGGCTATGTCAGACTCACAGCTGTGGTGCTTGACGCTTGGAATCGCGAAACAGTGCCTTGCTTTTCTCTCACCAAACAGTCAAGCCTCTTGGTACTGCATGGCACCTACCACTGTCCTCCGCCGCAGGTTCACAATGGCATCGAAATCAGAAAAGGATAGAAAAGGCTTGTTGTCACAATATGGAGCAATGCAACGCGATTTTTTGACCCAGGGTCAAATGTCTGCTGCTTCTCAAAATGGTGGCTGTTGAGGCTGTTGAGGCTGTTGAGGCTGTTGAGGCTGTTGATCCAATTTGGCATGTTGGAGTTGACGGTCCCATGGCCGTGTGCCACGCATTGGAAAAGCACAAACTCTACTTTTCTTGCTAGAACAAGTATGGAGGAAGAGCACATTCATCTGTCTTTGGAGCATAAAAAATACGGGAATGCTGCCGGAATGCTACCAAAACTGTCAGAGAGCGAAGAAAAGCACATCAGAATCATAGGTTATCATAAATTGGAAACGAATTATTGTGAATGATTTATTGAAACCCAAGGGTCCTTGTCACAGTCTGCGATCGCATCGATGCCCACATCCTCACCTGATGAAAAGATAAATTGCGGCACTCAGTCAATCTGCCATTGGCTATATTATAGGCTATATAATTTAATCATATTTAATCATATTCAATCTATCAGTGAACAAATTTGGCGCCTCCATACATAGCTTGGGCGACAAAGCTTCACTCTGATCGCGACCCATGAAGGCGTCGTACATATCCTCGCGCCGTTGATCAGCAGGGGTAAGCTACTTTGTAGCCCTCCCTAGCTTAACTAAGGTCTCATTTGCTTTTCCCTTTTCTAATAGGGGTCGGGAGCAGGTTCTGCAAGAAGCCGTTGGGAGTGTCGTGAAAAAGATGTGATGCACAGAATGTGTGCCGTTCTAAATCGGCCGTTTCGTTCAAAAGCTGCGCACTCTGTGCAGTTCCGGGAAGAAAAGGACTTGCATGAGGACATGGACATGCGACAAGCTGTTACAATTGTTACATTTGCTAAGCTGATGTTCTGAGTCACTCTTTTTTCATGCAAACTAGGTAAGCAGGCCCGTCGTTTAAGGCTTAAAGGTGCATTCAATGATCTTAAAGTCATCACCTCTTCCTTTCTCAACCAACCCAAAACAAAGAACATCCATGGCGATAAATGGATTCGTTCAGTGCGAACAGCTCGTGCACAAATCCAAGCGTAGCATTCAACTGAAACAAATCGCAAAAAGATGCAAGAAGACCGAAATATCAAGAGCATAGAACAGTTCTGACACCATACGAGTAAAATGAATGCTGCAGTATGCTCCAACAGAATGGAACACAGCAAGATAATTACCATGGCAATCCATGGCAGTCGTGTGTACACAGGAACGAACTCTGCATCTCAAATACGAGTACCAAACAGGTCAACTCCTTCGCGGAATAGCTGTGCCGCTCGCAGAAGAAACGCCACCTCAGGATAGTTTCCCCACCGCTTTCCCGTGCCATAACTTCAGGCGAAAAGGCTTCCATGCAGCGATTACAAATGATTACAAGAAGACAAACCTCCGTTGTTATACGTTGATATCGCCGAAGGCTGTTATATAAATAGCTGTTGAGTGCTGTTCAATAGCTGTTGCAAGGGTTGATCACAGACGGACTTCGGAACGGCCGGCTCTGGCAATGACAGAAGGAATTCTGACGGGTCGCTCTTCCGGAAATTGAGAGATGATGAAGCCGAGATTGGTGTTCACCCCATCCTCCTTGCAACCAGAGCTGTAGAGATGCACATGCTTCCCAGATCTTCCCAGCTACATCCAGCTACCAGTTGTTTTAATTCATGGAGGCAACTTCTGTCCATGCCAAGTTACATCTTCTAGGAACTGCTTGCTCAGGATCACGGTCTCGTTGTAGCAAGGGATCACCTGGAAAGATTCAGATAGAGTCTGAAGCTTCTGTAAACATCGGAATGCAATGGACACTGTAATGGAATGTAGCAAGTTCAATCTGTCAACTGCTGAGTTCTCCTTTCCTGAGTGATGGAGGGCTACCTCTGAAGGCTTTGAAAATAGATGTCAAACAAAAACACGGAAAGACCACGTGGTTTTGATCTTGCGATCACATGCAACAGCAGCAAGGCTACAACCCTACTATCCAAGCATTGCATCGAGGAATCTTTGCTGAACGGCCTGTGTCAAGGACGGAATGTTCCCAACGTGGCTATCGAGCAGCGTGTCAATGCCAGGACGTATGCCTTATTTGCACATTTTCACAGAGAGGCACTAGTTTTGGGCATGTGCGGCATGTTGATTTCCGGCACTCTCTGGCGCTCTGGCCCATGTTGCCAGGAATTCCAGCTCAAAACCGTGGGGAAGGATTTCTAGCCAAACCAGAACATTGGACATCACAGGATCTACTCCAGCAATGCTCTTCGATGCTCAGTCGTCTTATCTCAGTCTCAGGCTGTAGTTCTTCTTGGAACTCGCAAGGCTCCGTAGCGATGCCGTGAAGAAGCTCAGGCGCCTCGGAGAAATCTGGCATCCCAAGGTGTCAGTTTCAAAGCCAACCGGCTGAACATCTGAGATCATCTGTCATTTAAAAATATTTAAAATGTGAAAGCTGTGAAGAGCGAGTGTCTCTTGCACCACCGGCAGGAAAGATTGCAGGGTGATGCTTCCAGCCTGAAACCGCGCAATCGAGCCAAAGGTGACACCGGCACTTACCCTTGTCAAGAGTGTCACAACCCACGCACCTTGCCAGCCGTTCGCCAATATTCCACGTCAAAGACCATAATCATATCTTGCCTTGGTGAAAACAGTAGCAGAAATATTCTAAGATATCTGAAGGTATGCGGTCAAACACGTGTGAAACCTGTCTGAGAATGTACAGTACGAGTATGGCTGGCGGGAACGGCCAGAGTGCAAAAAGGAAAGGGGACATAGGAAATAGGAAACACAAAATAGTCAATGACCTCCTCCGTTCCCCCTGCCCTGTCTGGTCAAGGTTGAAACATTACAGGGAGCCGCATCAAAAATGCCTCTTAAAGAGCATCAAGCCTTCAACAAGCCCCATAAATGGCCAGCAAGCTCTGTGTCGATGTCATGTGCCGCTTAACCATGTTTGTTTAACCATTAGGTGTCGATCTGGTCAACAGGCCATGCAGCAAAGGATCTGGCGCTTGCTGGGAGGCAAATAGGGCTTGTCTAGACAAACCAGCTGCTTCCATTGTCCAGCGTCTCCGTCCTTGTCTTTGACAAAGCCTTCCACCTTCCAAAGCTCTGCACGCCGAGCAACAGGTCTGACTAGCTTTGTATGGATTCTAGAAAACAATGTCCAACCAGGACCTAGATAATGTGCAACAATACCATGTGTCAAAATATGTCAATATGATGTAGGCTTAAAGTTTGAATCTCAAGTTGGCCAAGTAGTGACCCAGCGCCTTCCAGCAGACTGGGTCCAAGCCAGGATCGTCCTGGAGTTCAATGGGCTCTTCAAATAACGGGCAGGATATGCATCGATTCTTTGCACATGGAACTCCCTCCAAAAAATGACTTGAACTCCTGACTTGTTTTTTAACATGTAACAGCATTTCTGGCTCAAAGAATCCTAGCTTAATCAGCTTAATCAGCTTAATATCTATAAATTTTATAAGCTGGGAAGAAGCTCTTGGCATGCTGAGGTAGCAGCGTGGGCAATACTCATGTAGGCATAAATTGTGGGCACTCTTTAAACGAAACAGCTCTAGTCCTTGCCAGTCTGGAACGACAGAAATTTCACACTCGCAGGGGGATCCAATGCCAACTCCACCTGGAATGGCCGTGTGATAAAACATGATACAAATTGATACAACAAGATTCAACTCATCCCATGGCACTCGCTGCAGGTCCGCAGATGTCCGCAGATGTCCGCAGATGTCCGCAGATGTCCGCCTCAGAGAAAGTCATTCCACCGCGCTGGAAGACCAACAAAGCAGGTAGTGTAACTTTGCGCAAGTCCTCGATGATCTCCTCCTGGATTTGATATGAACATCGTGAACATATGGAGGTTTCCTAAAATGGGGGTCCCCCAAATCATCCAAATCAGACCATTTTAGTATTGAAACCCATGGTTTTGGGGATCCCCCATTTCAAGAAAGCCCAATCAGCTCCTTGGGCGCAGATCCTCTGATGGACATCTTCTTGCTGAACGTATCGCTTAGCTCTGGCTCGATTCCATCAGCCACAGGTAATACTGCCAGAAGTCTGCTGTTTGGTGGCAAGTCAAAATCCTTAGGTGCGAAACGCTTCGAAAAGGGAAGAGCAAAGTCCGGAACAAATCCCGAAGCACTGATCTTCAAGCAGCATCTATATATAGGAGCCAAGGCCGAACAGTGCATCGATTTGGCTATTGTGAGCCTGAAAACTCTGTCTTTGGCCTTTGACGCAAAGAGTAGAATGAAGGAAACTATGATTTTCCCAGGCGGCTCACATGAGAGTCTTCACTCACTTTAGGGTTGCTATCCACAGCCACAGCCAAGGCACTGGAACCGACACGATCGCATCAAGACTCTTCTCGGCCTGCAAGTCCTGCAATAGCTTCTCCCGCAATTCCTGGCACATGTTTGTTGGTCGTTGGTGAAGACACAAAACCAGAAAAAGCGATCCGAAGATTCAAGGACATGTCAAAGAGGAAGGATAGAAGACTTGCAGTAATCCCGAAATACCTTTCAGATCATCTGTATATCCTTGTCCTTAGCATTATCATTAGACATTATTTTGAACCACCTTCATGAGTTTCTGTCGAACCCGGCTGCTCAGTCACCCAGGCCTCAGTTTCCTAAGATGACAGCATCCATTCAGCTGAGCATTGAGCTGCTCATGTTGTGCCAAGCAAAGCATGGTCACTCACTCTTCACTTTGCCGGCAAAGATTTGGAAGTCACCAAGGTACATCAGGCTATGCAAAGCGGAGCAACGGAAGACTGCCAGGATTGCAGACAAGATTCCAAAGGGTAGTCAACGGTGAAGTTTTCGATCTTGGAGAGAGTCTGCCTTTGGAGCAGATTGGATAATCGCCATTTCAAAATAGTTCAAAGAAACTTCTCTGTTTGTTTGTGTGTGTGCCTGCACATGCATGGAGGACTTCTTTATATGCCAGTATCAGTTTTAAAAAAAAGACACGAACGACAATGGAAATCTGTTCGACGCGACGCTGAGTTCTCTGTCGAAACGACGTGAACTAGCTCTGTCACCATTCTACATGGATGGTTTACACGGGTGGCGTGCCAAGGTTCTGGCCTTTTATGGCCACCTTCTGGAGTCCGCACATAGACCTGGCAGTTTCACCACCAAGTTGTGGGAAATCCTTTTCGGACTCCCAGTCCCAGGACCCAGTGTGTTTAGCTAGAGCTGTCTTCTTCTGTCTTCATCTGTCTTCATGTGGCCCTTCCAGTTAGCCTCCAAGGCAGAAATACATCTGCTAAGAGCTCCGAATTTGCTTGCATCCCTTGGCAGTCTCTTGGCAGTCTCTGTTGTCTGCAGGATGCAAGTGTCCGAGTCATGTCCGAGCCATGTCCGAGTCGGCCAAGGGAGATTGCTCCGAGGACTCCGCTTTGCGGGGATCCCATTGCGTAGTTGCGTTGCGGTGAATCGCAGCCTGTCATTTGGATCAATTGGATCTATGAATTCATGAATTGAAATGATTCATTTGGAAGTTTTTGACAATAAATGATAATAGCAGAACATCATGCAAATTGCTTTGAAACTGAGGTTACCCCTCTCATGTAATGTTTCGAAAGGGACAAAGATATATATGACGCCCATGCATGCTCAGTCCACAGGATTCCAAAGGGCATGACAGGGCGGGAGAGGGCATGACAAATGAGCGCTTGTTGCCTGCTAAATTGATCGGGTGTCAAGCCCTTCAAGGCCACCGTCTTCATCCCTTTCTCGTCATCCCAGTGGACTGTGCTGGCTGCCTGCAGGAAAGCAATGAATGCAAACAAGGGATGAAGACGACAAAACGCTCAAAATACAGAAGACTCTTTGGAGCAGCTCCTTTAACAGGTTTACTTGACATTCTGCGGTCTCTCTAGGTTTGTCTTAATGCTAAACTTGCCCTCTTGCCTCAAATCGCGTCTAGCGTTTTTTTATGAAAGTAATGTCCCGGCTTACCATGAAGCGATGGAGCGACGGCCTTTACCATTGCATTTGCCTGGTCCGAAGATATCACATGGTCCTGATGGAACAAACCCGGGCATCAAGTCCAACAGTGTAAACATTCTCGCCATTCGATGGGCGCAGCTCCACAAACCAAAGTTGCAAAAGGGGACGAAGAGTCAGAGCATCAAAAAAATATCATTGGCACATCACCTCCGATGCAACAATATGAGTCTGAATGAATTGGCATGTGCAAGTGCGCGCTATGTTGCGCACACTGCCTAAACATCCTAAAAATGCCTCAGCCCGAGTGACGACTGAAGCGCCAAAACACGCAAACTTTGATCCGACAAAGCGATGCTGAGACTTCACAACCTCCCTCTAGCCCATGACAAGCTCCGCATGTCCTCGTAGAGAGCTTCCACAATCCGGCTCCAAGCCTGTGAAAATTCTGAAAGCTGCCAAAAGAGGGTTGCTCACCCAACTGATTCAACTGACAAAGTTATTCTATGTTTTTGCCAGCATAATTAGGTATCAAATTAATTCATAATTGAATTAAAACAAATTCAATATATATATAGATATGGATATAGATATAGATTTATATTCCAATTATATTCCTTGATATTCTCTTCCTTTTTTGCCCTTTGCATCTGTGGGACAAGAAGCAACCAAATTTGAGCATCAGCTCCTTGACAGAGCCACCAGATGGAATCCGAATCCGGATTGGATCCCTAGAGGGCCGGCAGATGGAAGGCGTTTTTT
>Ga0126342_10005682_pt1 | contig 21878 bp, 19 predicted proteins | sample Cyp1metagenome_FD_92528 | JGI IMG/M metagenome (GOLD analysis project Ga0126342, IMG submission 92528) | Coral microbial communities from Lord Howe Island, Old Settlement Bay, Australia - Cyphastrea 1 metagenome | ecosystem: Host-associated > Invertebrates > Cnidaria > Coral ... | reverse complement strand
TCTCTCTTCTCTCCTCTCTCTTCTCTCCTCTCTCTTCTCTCCTCTCTCTTCTCTCCTCTCTCTTCTCTCCTCTCTCTTCTCTCCTCTCTCTTCTCTCCTCTCTCTTCTCTCCTCTCTTCTCTCCTCTCTCTTCTCTCCTCTCTCTTCTCTCCTCTCTCTTCTCTTCTTTCTCTTCTCTCTTCTCTCCTCTCTCTTTTCTCCCCTCTCTTCTCTCCTTCCTCTTCTCTCTTCTCTCTTCTCTCTTCTCTTCTCTCCTCTCCTCTCTCTTCTCTCCTCTCTCTTCTCTGCTCTCTCTTCTCTGCTCTCTCTTCTCTGCTCTCTCCTCTCCTCTCCTCTCCTCTCCTCTCCTCTCCTCTCCTCTCTCTTCTCTCCTCTCTCTTCTCTCTTCTCTCCTCTCTCTTCTCTCTTCTCTCTTCTCTCTTCTCTCTTCTCTCTTCTCTCTTCTCTCTTCTCTCTTCTCTCCTCTTCTCTCTTCTCTCTTCTCTCTTCTCTCCTCTTCTCTTCTCTTCTCTCCTCTCCTCTTCTCTCCTCTCCTCTTCTGTCCTCTCCTCTCCTCTCCTCTCCTCTCGTCTCCTCTGCTCTTCTCTTCTCTTCTCTGTCTCTTCCCACCTCTGCTTTTCCATCTGCGCATATTGTCGGAAGCTTGATTTCTTACCTTCCTTTCGGCAATATTAGGTTTTTTGGGGGGTGCATCCCATATACGAGGTGTCTCATTACAAATATGTGCACACATATTTTTGGGATATCCAAATATAGCTGAAGAGACTGATCGGTTATTGCCAGCTTTCTGTTGCGATGCGCCCTCAAGCAGAGAGTTTTGCAAGTGCACCACAGTAATGCAGCAAATGATGTCACCCTCATGGGACGGGTATTGTGCAGTCGTTCTATGAATGATTTTTTTTTACCATCAGCATCTGGATACTTTTACTGACAATGATCCGCTTAAAAATAATAGACAGTTCACATACTGCCCCGCGGTGATAGGGGATGGCGAGTCAACCGTTGGAAGTCACACTGTGCCATTATCCGCTGACCCGATCGACTCGTCCCTTGTGGTTGCTCCACGAATTGGGTGGCAAGGTCAAGTTTACGTGCAAACGCGTGGAGTTGATGAAAGGGGAGGCTTACTCGCCAGAATTTGTACGGATGAATCCGAACCATGCTCTTCCGGTATTGCTATATAAGGATGATTCTGGAGTTGAACAGGCTCTTTTTGAATCTTGCGCCATTGTGGAGTTCTTGACCGATGCGTTGGCTGCTGGGGAATTAGCCCCGCCAATTGGGATCTCGAATGGTCGGGCCGAGTACAAGACGCTTTCCCAAAATGTTTGAATTTAGTTTCTTTAATTTCAGAAACTATATAATGACGTGTCATTCGGGAAATGGGCGCGTCGTTTGGATGTTGCGTTGTCCAACAGGTTAGCTTTGGTGCAAGCGTGAAAACTGTCAATGGTATGGTAAAGTATGGTATGAGTGAGTCAGAACGGTTGAGAGGTCATGAATGTACGGCGATGTCAGCTTACGGAACTAAGTAGAAAGGTGGCCATTGCGATGGTGCACCCAGCATGCATGGACCTTGAACAGAAATTGGGATCTGAAAATCTATTTGGGGCATATTGGAACCACTTTAATGGGGCTAAAACTGGAGGAAAGTGTGGCAAATGGATGCCATAGGAGCATGTTACCTACAGATGGTTTTTCATTTTATGCGTGCGCGAATAGCTACATATTCTAGAAGTGCTCCAAAAGTGTTTGCAGCTTTGTTCATGACATGAACGAACGTTCCATCCCAACCAAATGTTGACAGGATAAAGGAGGCAATCGCCAGTGAAGTGCAGCAAGGGTAAGACCTGCACTCAGGAAGTGGCTATGGTTCGCCGGGAGTTGGATGGACCAGCTTTTGTGGCAGTTGCGTCAGCATGACGAGTCAGGCATCCTTCCTTCTGATCAGAAGGATAGCCGAGTGGTTGACCGCACCAAGGGCAAGTGGATCAAGGACATCTGGGTGCATGATTGAAGCATGTCAAAACCCAAATCGTTTTGCAAAGGGAAGAAGGGGAAACTGGGAAACTAGAAACCCGTTTTCACACAGTGTTCGTTGCGGATGCATGAACAAAACGCCCAACAAGCAACCAGCATCCCAGTGCCAAAAAACCTTTTCGCGCATGAGATGTCTTTGCCAACTGCTTTGACGCAACCAGACTTTTTTCTTTCACCTCCACCTGGCTAGGGTACATGCTTATCATGCTTCATGGTGGCTGTGGTGGTTGTGCTTGTTTTTCCCAAATGTGTAGCGAAGGCTTGTCGATTGTATTTCGGGGGTCTGGGGGTGGAGAGGTGGTCGCTCGACACTGCTTTTGTGTTCGCAACCGTCGGCAACCGTTTGCAACCATTCGCGATGATTGAACTATGGCCGTGCCTCTGGCGACTGGTGCAAAAGTGGTCACATTTTGAAGTTTCAAACGTTGCGTAGCTTCATTTCGTGTTGCAGGCGTGGCACTTCGTGACATTCCAGCATGTTCCATCAGGTGTCAAAAGTCGTTCTGTGTGACAGGCGCAATATTTTTTTTTAACGTCGCTTCCAGAAGCGCAGTAGTGTTGCGTGTCTTCATGAATCGCGTTGTGAGGGCTGCGCCGGGTGGTGACAACCTGCGAATTCTGTGGCAGGTGTGGCATTTTGTGGCATGTGATGAAAATTGACGGGCGCTTCGCATGAAGCATCGGTTTTGAGATCGTATGAGGTTGTAGATTTTGGGGGTTGCAAGAAGACTCGTAGGAAAACGTCGATTTTGTAACTACAAAGTGTGAAAATTTAAAGGAAGTCTCGCATGAAACGCTCGAGGCTCCAACATGTCTCCTCTCGATTCTCTGGTTTTCTTGTGGCGTCACGGTGCCGATGGGGGAAGCTGCAAAACCTTTCAATTCGAAGGTTTCAAAAGAGGGTCTACTATCGTTTTGCGTGGCAGGCGTGGCACATCCTGATATACATACGTTTCTGAGAAAGTGTCGAAAGTCCTTTTGTGTCACAGGTGCAATACTTTTGCAAGGTTTCCAGAAGATGAGTTGGATGTTTCATTGCAGGCGCAGCCTTTAGCGCAGATCCGTTCTGTGTGGAATGTTACACTTTACACTAGAGACACTCCACACTCCACACTTTACGCTTTACTCTCCACACTCCACACTTGAGACTCCGCACTCCACACTTTACACTCCACACTCCACACTTGACACTCTACACTTGACACTTCACACTCCACACTGTACACTTTACATTTTTGTACTCAACACTCTACACTTTACACTTCACACTTGACACTTGGCGCTTGACACTCCACACTGCACACTCTACACTTCGCACTCCACACTCTACACTTTACACTCTACACTTTACGCCTTTACGCTGTACACTCCCCACACTACACTTTCCACTTTCACTCGGCACTCTACAGATTGCACTTCACGATTTCCACTTGGCACTCTGCGCTTCACATTCCACACTCCACACTTTACACCCCGCACTCTACACTCTACACTCGACAGTCTACACTTTACACCCCACGCTTCGCACTTGACACTCCACACTCTGCACTTTACACTTTACACTGTGCACTCCACACTCTACACTGTACAGTCCACATTTCGCACTTTACATGTGACACTCCACGCTCCACGCTCCACGCTCCACACTCTACACTTTACACTCCGCACTCTACACTCTACAGTTTACGGCTCACGCTTCGCACTCGACACTCGGCACTCGACACTCTACACTACACTCTACACTGTACACTTTGCACTTTACACTTCGCACTTTCCACTTTACACTCCGCACTCTACACCTTTCACTTGTCATTCTACACTCCACACTCTACACTTTACACTTTGCACTCCACCCATTACACTCTACACTTTACAATTGGCACTCTACACTCTGCACTTTACACTTTACACTTCGCACTTTACACTTGGCACTCCACACTCCGCACTCTACACTTCACACTTTACATCTCACATTTATATTTATGCTTCACACTTTGCAGTTACACTCCACGTCTACACTTGACATTCCACACTCTACACATCACACTCCATATTCTACACTTTGCACTCCGCACTTTCCACTTTACACTAGACACTTCACACTTTACAATCCCCATTTCATACCCAACAAACTACATCTCCCACTCAACACCACCACCGCCTTCACACTCCACGCTCTGCACCTCACTCCATTCCACACTCCACAGCCTACACTGGTACGGTAGCAGGGGAAGAAGGTACAGTACAAGACTGTTGAAATAATTTGTTTCACAGAAGTGCCTTCGGGTTCGTTGGTCGCTCTTGTTTTTGAAGGCTCGAGTTTGAAGCATGCATAGAAGTTCTTCCATGTCTTCTGCTGCAGGAGATCGTGCCACAAGTCGTCGCTCAACTGGAGGCAGCAGTGGCTTCACGAGGGTAAAATAATTTCTGCAATATCCGGGCCTTCAAATTACGGCAAATATTTGAGAATTCGGGTGGCTGCCAAACGCACATGCAAGATCCTGGCGAGCAGCTCCGTGCAATTGGTTGTGACACTCATGGAAATATTGGAAATTCCAAACGAATTGCCGGACTCGAACAGATGTGCGGAAAAACGCAACCCACGTCTATTTCCAACGTTTCTGGCGTTTGCCTCCCTCGGATGTGTCCATGGTACAAACCTAGATACTGTAAGCTTTGGATTGAAGGAACCTCTGTCTCACGTAGTAGGGCGTTGCCTGATGGAATCTTAGCAGCTTCAGGTGAAACAAACGCTCAAACGCAGTCGCAACCTTCAACAGAAAGAACTTGGATGGAACTGCTTGTGCAGCACCCAAGAACACCAGCTGTGTGATCCGTTTCTATTTTGCAAACAAACATCACCCCTCAGGGAATGCAAAGTTGACTTCTGGCTGTAGATTGCATGTTGTACTTTAGCCCCTGTGGCCCATTGGTTTCCAACCTTTTGTTTTTAGATTCTAGATGTTTTGGTGAAGGCCAAAGGGAACATGTACATCCTTGGGGAGAATTTCACTGCAGCGGATATCATTGTGGGCCACTGTTTGCGGTGGAGCAAGGCATATGGCCTTTGTGACAACGAGGTGAACTGTGCTAAGTTGGGTTTGAGTTTTGCCTTTGAGATGTTCACTGCGGGTGGAACAACTTTAGATAGGATTTTTATGCAGACTCAGGGAGGCTCAAAGACGACAAATTTCAATTCTACAAGGTTTCAGAGTTCGACAAAAAAACTTGGATCAACAGGTCCAAGCCTTTGTTCCTTTGTCCCATCATGTTGGTTTCCCCAAACTTTGCTGGCTTCTAACAGCATTTCGAAGAACCACACTAGCGTGGTCCCCAGCAGGTTCTGACCAGATATTTGGCCCGCCTTGCGGAGAGGCTTGGGGTGAGTAAAATTCTGTCTTGTTCCTCCATACAGTCTTGTGATTTGTGCATGCGGCATCATTCAAACAGATTCAAACATGATTGCAATCCACGGTGTGGAATCAACAGTAACTGCGTCTCCTTCATCCATTTAGGTTGAGGAATGAAGGCTTCAGATGGTTTCATCATGTTTTAGGGGTTGCATTTTTCTCGAAACTGTGTCCTCCATGAAGGCCTGCTTATCAAGCAGCTTTTCAAGATGCTGCAACCTTCGGGAAGTGAGGTCAGCCTCTTGATTTCCCTATCGTTGCAAGTCAAAAAAAAACATTCGGACCCCTTGCCAAAAACATTGAGGCTGAAAAATTATAAATCGATTGCCTTGCTAGAAAGAAAAGACAACGTGTTGGTGGCACCATCAAATTGGGCCTCTTTAATTCTCGCACTTACCACGCCGAAACTCACACCCAAAGTGGTTGAAGTGGCAGAGGTGCAGGCCAGAAAAGTTGTGGTATGCAAGAGTCTATGTGATTTCGATTCACGAGGGCCCTAACAATTGTACCTACTGAAGAGTATTTAAGAAACTTGAGGTCGGCATTCGAATCAATTGGATCCAGCCTACACATCATTCAGTACCGTTGTGGGCTTGCACCACTACTGGACATCGACAGTGTCACAGCCGCGTCACTGGCATTTTCGTACTGAACAGTTGCTGAGATCGGGCTCGCAGCTCAAGCTTATTAACCATGGCTAACCTAGCTGGTTGCTAGATACATTTTCTTGTTCAGCGCATCCACTGGCTCAGTGAACCAGGTTAAACAAGTCAAACTGTGGATGAAAACGGAAACATAGATTACCTACCCCAGCACATTTGAAGCCCAGCTGAGTCCGAACCATAGACAGACCAAGAGTAAGCTCCAGAGAAGCTAGCCATACTTGACTGTTCCTCAATTTTTTCGCGCTGGAACAGCTTGCTGTAGGCTTGGGTCTTTGGTGAACATTGTGCTCCATCTCACAGACAGCAGACGTGGCTTTTTTGTTGCTGATGTGCAGGTGGCATGGTCAAAAACGGTGGGACAGCCACTCCTCCTGAAGAAGGTTCCAGGGCTTTGCGGTGCTCCGAATCAGCAAGAATGTTAGATAAGTTGGAAAGTTTCGATGAGGTTTCTATGAGGTTTCAAGGTCGGGTGTGCCAGGCAAAGACGGCGCGGCAGATGTGCCCTTCTCAGAGCAGACCGCGCGCAGCACGCACGCACACGCACGCACGCATGCGCGCGCACACACACACACACGCACCGCTCACATCTCTTGCAAACATATCTCTGCGCTTGCAGAAGTGGTTTGCTCGGGCCTGACGCCTCTTGTGATATGACATGCGTGGAATGTTTGCATTGCAGCGTTTTTCAAAGCAGAGGGTTGCCATTGCCCAGCATTGACAATACTCGACGAGAATGTGTGTCAACATGTGTCAACCAAACTTGCTTTCATTTCCACTGTAATCATTTAGGTGTGTCTAGTCCAGTTTGAAAAGGTGTCCAGCAAGCCCAGCTGTGAATTCCAGCAGTTTCCATGCCTTTATTGCCATGGGTTCAACGGACCCCACTCCTCGCTTGCTTGCAATCTATTGTCCCCTGCGACTGGGCTGCAATCACAAGTTGTGCAAGGTACCATAAGTTGTGGCAGTGGCGGTGGTGGTCAAGTCATGAGGATGGCACTGCTGCTGATGCTGATGCTGATGCTGATTCTGCTGCTGCTGCTGCTGCTGGTGGTGGTGGTGGTGGTTGTGGTGATGGTGATGAGGATGAGGATGCGGACCATAGACCATAGGCCTCATGAACTTCTTTCTTGTTGTGGCAACAAGATCTTGCTCTGAGTTTTTGCAGTTTCCAGCCAATGCTTCATGCTATGCCTTTTTCTGAACTGAAGTGCGAGTACAGCAGTTTTGTTGGCCCCATGTGCTGATTGGAGATTCTGTTCTGCTGTTCTTAGCAGATTTATGAGCTGGTTTGCAGTCAAGCATCCTCCGTCCTCGCCGTGCCAGGAAGCTGACAATTTTGAACTGGAAGGGGGATGAGGTGCCTGGGTTTGGATCATATGGTGCCTATGGCCAGTTTCAAGCAGTTTAGGAAGTGGCTACAGCTCAGGAACAGTGGTTGGAGGGGCCCTCCACCCTGCCAGGGCAGCGTCGAATCCCTTGGGGTGCCTTGTCAAACAGAAATGGTTGGGTCAACTTTGCAGCAATGTTTCATGGAGCTATACCAGGCCCTAGGCTGTAGTTCAATTGTTTAAGTGAAACATGACTTTTGTTCAAGCTAGTCTGGCAGAAAACTGACGGCCAGCTTCCATGATGCCTTCCATGATGCCCAGAGAGAGAGAGAGAGAGAGAGAGAGAGAGCCAAAACTATCGATGCAGAGACGCACATGCTCCAACCCTGTAAGGAAGAGAAGTGTTCCTTGAGCAGCGAGACTTTGTAAGTGAAAAACTAGTGGCAAGCAACGGTGAATCTTGGCTAGTTGTTGAATCATGGAACACCATGGATCTCTCAGCACTACAGTTTTGTTTTTGGTTGAAAGGCCAGTCCTGCGGCCCTTGTTGGAAACTTTGCAAGCTGATTTTGTGTGCAATCGTATGCCTGCAGCCTTGTGCTGACCAACCATTTCTCCGTTTGCCAAGGACGGATCTACTGCACAGCCACGTGGCATGACTTAAGTGATGAGTGCACACAAGCGACCGGGAGTTGCTAAGGCTTCTGGCTGGGACCAATGTGCGATTGCGCCATTCCTACGTGGTTTGCCTTGAATCTTTCAGAGAGGATGAACTTGGGAATGCAGCTTGGCCATGCTTGGCCCGGTTTTCGTACTCTTTTTGAAGGATTTAGTGGAGAGCGGAACGTTTGCAAGGAAAAGTCAACCAAAAAAAGGCACTGCTTAGACTATGCATCACTTCTGTCTTAGCGGTGTATGAAAACTCAGCGGGCTCAGGTTGCTGAAGTCCTTGGTCGCTGCAACTATGACAGTCTTGGGGTGCCAACTGCTCTTGATGGAGTTGGGCAGGGTCCAAAGGTGGTGCAGCTTGTCAAAATGATCAGAGTGCAAGGAGTGTTTTTCTATGGGTGCGTGACCATTTGGACTTATTGGCCTTGTCAAGACACTTAGACACTGATTGCCAGCCGTCGAAAATGAATTGTAAGGTATAGGTATATCTGTGCGAATCTAAACCACTACCGCGTCCCAAACAGCAAGCAATTTCTCAAGGTACCAAGAGGTATTTATTTCTTGGAGAATTGCCCTGAGCTTCGCAAGGTCCTGGGTCCATGCATCGTCAAGGATGCACATACAGGCCGGTCCAACAAGACCTTGTGCAATCTTACTGTCACTAGCCAATCTGTGGCAGGAAATCGTCACAGCTGTGGCTAAACTTGGAATTGGGAAAATTGTGAGGTCCCTTTGGTGGAGGGACCTGCCAACTTTGTGGCAACTTACTGGCCTCAAGGCAAATCGAGCTCTGACTCTTGGCGCCCGAATCAGATGCCCAGAGGTTTTGCAGTCAAATACGCTGTCTCTAATTGCGTAGAGGCAAGGGATGAAAGCTGGCGTGCACCATATCGAGGTGCCAGAAAGCACTATGTTGTGTGAACCCTGGCTCTCCAGCATCATGGTGACTTGGATTGTTTTGGGCACAGCTGTTTGTCACAAATGGCTTGCGCCGCACGCTATAAAGAGGAGGTTTTGTGACTTTTGTGTATGTTTGGTTTGATCATTGATATAGTCCTTATAGTCCCCAGAACTTTCTGAGGCAAGCGGCTATGCAGATTGCCCTTCGAAAGCTGCAGGCCTTTGCATCAACACTTTTTTATTACATTGGAATCATTGGAGCATGTCATATTTCGGCTGGAAGTGTCGGTGTCAGGCCCTATACAGCTGGAGCGTCTCGGACAGTTCCGAATATGTCCTTTTCAAGGGCACACCGGTGACAGATGTGATAGCGACAGGCCAAAATATGCCTTGCAGTGCCTTGCAGCTTGGCTGCCGAAATTCTGCACAGCACCAAAGCCGGGCAAACGTCAACGGGTTCCTGAGTCTGTGCTGGCAGCGGCAGCAGCAGAAGCTGCAGCTAGGAAGGAAGCAATGCAAAAGGCTTCACGCGAAGATTTTTCATTGGAGGAACCATTGCTGATGGTTTGTGCGTGCGATCGCTGGGATCGAGTTTTGGCACTTGATTTGCAAGAAGCATGGCGGGACACAGACACTTCAATCGTGGAGGTTGCGCCTGCGCTGTTCCGTGTTCGTGGTCAAGTGCCTGCTTGCCCCTGTGATGAAGTGCTGACCGCACCTTCAAATGACCAGGCTGACCAGGCTTCGCGGATTTTGCCACAAGGAACCTTTGATCGGACTTGTGTGTGGCATGCTGCTGGGGTCAGGCGTTGCCTTCAGCTGCTGACACTGCCATCCCGTCCAGCTCAGTTGATCGAAGCCGTTGCGGAGAGCAAACTGAACTTCCCTGGTGGTTGGAGCCTCGAGCACGAAGGTTCTCATCCAGTTCGCTACGAGTCGCTTGCCCCGTACACGCAGTCTTCGGGTTTCCTGGCGGCCAGTCTTGGGCGCTCCATCTCAGGCCCCATGATTCCCATGATTCCCATGATTCCCATGATCCAGGGCGACCGAGACGAATCGACCGAATCGACCGAATCGACTGCAGCGACTGAATCGACTCGCTTGGTTACAGTGGAAATGATCAATTCTCAGGGGCTGCATTTTCTTGCACGTGATTCTCTAGATCGTCATGGCTTCAATCAGTTCAATCCAGCTGTATTTGGCTCGATTTGGAGATCCCGGCCGTATCCAGACTACAGTGCTGCGTTGGAGCCTTTGGCAGCCCTGGCTCTGGTAGGAATAGGCTTGCGGGTACATCACCGCTTGACAGGGAAAGACCCGCATGCCTTTCTTGATGTAACCTGTGGAACTGGGACAGTAGCAGCTGCTGCCAAGTACTGCGTATCCACGTGGCAGATTTTTGCCGGGGATGTCAATCCTACCATGTCCAAGAGATCATTGTCGAATCTGCAGGCTGCATTCCCAGGTCAAGCCTATGAACTGCTTGATGAGCCATCAACTTCAGATCCATCTCCAGGTCTAGGCGTTAGACAATGGGATGCAACCAATCCATGGCCGATTCCCTCAAGAGCATGCGTCGCAAATGGATCAAGTGGTGGTGATTCTGGTGATGGACTGTTGGTGGCTTCGAACCTTCCCTGGGGCAAGAGCTTGGACACCCAAGTGGAGGCTGCCACGCAGGTGGCTCGATGTTTGGCCGCAAACCTGCCACGTGCAACGCTCTGCCTGATAGCTCCAGAAGAGGTTGGCCGCAATTGTAGCGATTGGTTTCAAGTGTTGCACTCAGCACCAGCCGGCAAGAAGGCAGTGCTCATAGTTGGTCATGGAATTGCGGCAGAAAAGGACTCCGTACTTGATTGCCATGTGCTGCTGTGCGACCATGTGGTGCATGAGTTGGTGTCAGGGTGACACGATCTCCGCAGGCTTTCACATTTAGCTACTTTAAGAGTGTGACGGTGACGGGAGGTTACATTTCTCTGGTTGAACTTGCTGAATCCAAGGCCAAAGATCCAATGGCACAGTTGAAAGCTCGCACCGCTGCCTCTGCTGTTGGCCCCTAAGATCTCAGAAAGTCTTGGCTTGTTTCTTTTGAAGTCTTTTGAGCTTGCACGATGATCGCGCTGCAAGGCGGAGAGGGAACGTGTTGCCAAGGAGGGAATGCTGCGCTTCAATTTCAACACACCTCTGTACATGGCCACGTGCCCACATGAAAGAGACACACTCAATTGTATGTGAGTGAAAACCGGTGCTTTGGCCTAGGAGCGAGCAGAGCGTGTCAAGGCAGGTGTGGAGGAAGCAAGAAAGAAGAGGAAACTGGAGGCGCATCCTCGGCCACAGTGATTCGCTGATCCAGACAATTCCAATGGCAGGAGCGCTGACTAGTTAATAAGATTTGATAAGTGCGGGAGGGCAAGGATGCAGAGCATGGCCTCGTTGGATTAAACTCCCTTGAACTCAGTTGAGGAAGTTGGTAGGACCTGGTAGGATAATTCTGCGCACATGCGGAGGAAGCCAAGAAGGCAAAACAAGAAGCTGCTGCCGCTGCAGCTGCCAAGAAAGCCAAGGCATGGAGACGCCAAGAATTTGAGTGCTGAAGGATGCTGAAGGTTTCTGATACTTTGTGCAGATCCAGATGCAGCAATCAGACGACATACGATTCTGACCTGAAAGGGTGATGATCTCTTGGAAAGTTTGTATGGTGGCCTGCCACCACCTGATCCAAAAAAGGCCGGAAGCAGTGACACATTGTGCATGCAGGCTATGCAGTATGCAAACACAGCTCAGCAATAGAAGTTGCATAATCAGTAGATTGCTTAGCTTGCACAGCATTGCCACGTTATTTGGGACCATTCTTTCAGTCCTGCAGGATGAGGCGCTAGCCATGAAGATTAAAGAGTACATGGCTTGGAACTTGCAGAGCCCAAAGTGTTTTGCATGAGTTCGCCTGTGTTTTGGATGCAATGCTCGCACACCACCATCTACCCCCGCCGACACCGGCAAGGAAGGATACCTGGAAACAGCATCGGTTTCCACCCTTACCTGACACAACCTTAGAGAATTGGTCGAAAGGATTTGAAGTCGAAATCTCCTTTTTCCCTTGCCGTCTTCTTTCGGGCTTGGCATTGGGCTGAGGTCGAAGATCCAACGAAAGTTATTTTCTTGGATGTGGATGGAGTGCTTGATCCTCAAGTGAACTTTTGTGGTAGTGAAGGCCGTGCTGGACTTACACTCGATTCAAACCGCTGCAAGGTTGCGGCCTCTGACAGCTGGTGGCTTTCGCTCAATGATGGTCTTTGCCTGAGATTAAGGAGTTGATGCAGAGATATTGATCAAGAGTTTGCATAACCCTTTGACATGCGAATTTCGACGTTGTTTTGCATGTTGGTCTCAGAAATTGAAGGCATGCAAGTGCATGCCCTACCAGTCAGCAGAGGTGGATGGCGAATGGGCTCTCCGAGCAGAGACCGCGGACTTTATATCAGGGGCTTTGCTGAAGACTAAGATCGGAAGTGGACATGTCACGACATGTTGACACCATGTTGACACTGTGAATCGAAGATAATAGAAGCAATTTTTGTGATTTTTGTTTCCTTCGTCCCGCTGCAAGCAGTTTTTTGAGGCTAGCTCTCCGGCATATAGTTGAAACCACTGGGGCCATCATTGCATCTTGTCTCAAAATGTCTCAAAATCATGCACTGAATCTGTGAGGTCTGAAGAATCTGTTGACGGTTTGACCAGTGGCAGGTTCTGTCTTCGGAGTGGCGGCGTGATCAGCCCATGCGCCAGAAGCTCAAGTGTTATATACCCAGTAAGTCCACTGCCTGCTGCGGACAACGTGTGTCCTTCGGGTGTTGCTACATAGTACACGATCTGCAGGAGACGGAGTTGATGCCATTTTGACCGAGTATGAGATGCGGCCTTGTTCGAAACTCAGATGAGATAGATGAGATAGATGCGCAGACGGCGCCGAGCCTGAGAGCCTCGCGAACTGCAAGAAACTTCTGTCAGGTGCCACCTGGACACCCACAGACCTGCAACGGGATATGGGTACAGAGAATCCGTTCAAGGTGCCTGATTGTGACATGAGATAATTAGATTAGGGAGATGCTTGGATATTCTTTGGCAACAGAAGACCAAACCTTGGAGTTTCATCTTCGGCCAATGTATACAGCCAGAATTTGGTTCAATGATATTAAAAATCAATAGGTGATATTGACGCGCACTTCTAGCGAGATTGGTCCCTAGCATGTCCCTGGCTTTGCCTCAGACATGACTCTAGACTGTCTAGACAAAATGCAACAAGGGATCGGCTTATGAGAAGGACACATGCAACTGACCCGACCTCTATACCCTCGATACCCACGCATGTCACAAGAAAGACAAGATTGAAGTATGGCAAGTGTTTTTCCAGAACTCGATGTGCGTGCAATTCCATGTGCTTGGAACAAGTTGCTGCCAAGTTCATATGGACTCCAGTGAACGTGTTTGCCATGTTGATCCGCTGGCTGCTTGGGCTACTCCATCTGCAGCTTGCCACTGCTACGACCTTTTGCGACTTGGGCTAGTTTCTGCTTGATTTCTGAGGGTGGCCTGCATGTTGACGCTGCGCATCGCTGCGCACTTTTTCCTCAGACTTATTCAGACGACAGCAGCGCCTGAGGTGACAATGCCACTTCTACCAGCGGCTACTTGGGCGCAGGTCCTGGCACTTTCTACTTCTACTGGCTGGTCAGGTCTGAAAAAACAAAGCCGCTGATCCTGTGGAGCCTTGGCTTTGGAGTTACATTTTTTTCTAAACTACTTACCCACTACTACCTCAATGACATCATCTATTCTTAGTCATCTTCCGAATCCATTTCCTGCCTTTTTTCCCACCTTGTTTGCGTTTGATGCCATCGTTCTCTTGTGCTTGGTAAGGCTTACTGGTGGGCCTGGATGCTCTTCGATTCTAGCAATGCTATCCGAGAATGGACCCTGCAGGGTGAAGGCAGGTAGAACAAACCCATAAAGACAGCCTAAGACAGCTGCCTAGAAAAATCTAGAAAGGACAGCTGCAAAGTCAAGGCCAACCTTCAAAGCACTTGCGCATTGCGCTTCCTCTTGATGTGCCCTTGGAATTTTCTGGATGCATCAGGACGAAGGTGATGACCAGTGGAGCATCAAGAAGAACCCATGGAGCTGGACCAAAGCTGCCTCCATGCTCTGGGTTGACCAGCCTGCTCAGGCTTGGTGCCCGGTGACACATCAATTTGGGACTGAAAATGACCATGTTCCTTGGGATTCTGAATGGTGACACGGTGATTATGCTTATGTCAGAAATGGGATGACCTGTCTTTGAGAGGTTGGCTTCTCAACCGGCGAGCCTGTCTACAACGAAAGAGGAGTTGCTCAGCGAATGCTGAGCTTCATGCAGAACTTCTTTCTGACGTATCCAGACCTTCTGGAGGTCCCATTGTCGCTTGCCTACACATCAGAGCTCATGAGTGTTTCTCTGGCGGTTGCAGCATTGGATGCTGATTTAGAGTTGCTCACCCAAGACAAGACTGCAGGTTCATCATGGGTGAATCCTTCGCAGGCTTGATTTGAGAGTTGGTATCTGCATGTATTTGCAGACAGAGACAGCAAACCAGTTCAAGTCAACGTCATAGTTGATACACCTGCTAAATAATCGAGTACTCCAACCTCTGTATGCCCAAGCATTGCAGTGTTAGAGTTGTCAGGCCACTACGTCCCCAGTGTGGCAAATGCACTCCTTGATGCTGTGGACAGCGGCGTCCGCATGGCGAGACCACAAGGTCTTGCAATGGGAAATGCATGGGTCAGTCCGCAAGCGCGTCTTGGCGACCAAACAGTCAGTCCACGAAAGGTCATACATGAATATGTAAATGTTTTGGAACACAAAATTGTTGAAACAAGGCATCTTGTCCATTTGAAACACTTCCATACACTTCCAATGATTCACTCAGATGAGAGCCAGTCGTTAGCATTCCCGCAAAGGCAGTATGCCTCGAAGCCTCTCATGGCCTTCACCGGTGGCTTCGAGGAAGGAGGATGCTCGTCGTTGAGCGGGTAAGGTACACAGCACATATCAGTTTTTCTCACCCCTCGGAGGGACCATAAAGGAGCAAAGATAGACAAGCACTTGTGTGCCATCATACGCTGAAGTTCACTGAAGCAAAGCGTTCCAACCCAGAGGGACTTGAAAGAAGGAGGATACAGCATGTTGACTTAGTTGACTTGACTCATTTGTTGAGAGTGAGGATCAGTCCATGGGATTGTGAACGAGACTGCTCCGCACTTGTTCCTGTGCAGTGTGCTCATAAGCGAATAAAGCTCTTGATTCTTGATCTCAGTTTTTCCGAGGTTTTCAGTTCTATGATGGCAGCACTGCCTGCTTGCCTACAAGGTGTCCAATCGTGTCAGGACAATGGTTGGCTTCCAGATGAATGTCTAGAGGCCTTTGGAATGTGCACGCTTGTAGCAACTTGCTTGCAAACATGCTGCATTGGGCATTATGCCGTGTACACCTCTCACAAGCCACAAGTGATCAAAGCATCTCTTCATTGCTGTGTTTTGGATCTGAACTTCTGAGGAGCTCAAGCCAGAAATCACTGCAGGAAGAAATGCCTACGACAGTCGCAAGGTGGGAAGGTGAAGTTACCTTTGCCAAGCGTTTTGTGCCAATGTACCCCGCAGGTGTGCTATAAAGAAAACCCGGTGCAGTGCTACGACTTCTCAGCAGAGATAGCCTTCTTGAATGACCGAAAGGCTTGCACTCAAGCTTTCTTGTTATGCTGTTGTTAAGATTTGTTGTAGCCCCACAATGCTTCACCGACTTGCGTTTCATTGCCCTCATCTCATGCGACATGCTGCCAAATTGTGGCCCTGAAACAACTCAACAGGTGAAGAAAGCACTTGGAGTGCCAGCAGGGCAAGCTCGATGGAGTCCATGCAACTATGTGACATCACTGGATTTTGCTCGTAGCGGAGACTGGCTTCAGAGTACCAATGGCCTAGTGGCAAAGATGCTGGAGCGTGGTGTGGCAGTTTTGGCTTACTCTGGGGATCCGCCCTTAGCTTTTCCCATCGGTAAGGATAAACATTGGAATTTGATGAGATCTTGCTTTAGTGGATTTTCTTGACTTGAGCATACTTGAGCTTCACTAGCTGAGGATACTGACCTGATGGTGGACTGGCTTGGCACGAAGTCCTGGATGACATATTTATCTTGGTCTGGCGCAAAGGGTTTTGCTCAAGTGACTGAGCAACCCTTTGTGGTGGGAAGAAAGGCCCAAGGTCGCTTTCGATCCTTTGGTGGATTCACCTTTTTGCAGATTTTCAATGCTGGACACATGGTCCCAATGGACCAGCCGGAAGCTGCCCTTGGGATGGTCATGGAATTTGTCTCTGAAGAATCGCCCTGGAGACATACTCGAAGAAAAGCTGTGCCAGTCCATGCTTTCGCACAATCCTATGCACCAATCCTGCTTTTCATGGCTTTAAGCCTCCCAGCTGCAGGTCTCCCAGTCATGATTGTCATGATGTCTAGAAATTGGAGAAAAAACTCCGATTCCAACAGTGGGTCCTATGTCATACTGGACTAAAGTGGCGAACAAAGGCTAGCCGCATTTGAAAAGATGCGCAAGTATGTCTGCTGCAGCCAAAATCCAGAGCAAGAAAGGGGGCGGGGACGGAGGGAGGGAGAGAGAGTTGCTTGGGCACAGACTTCAAATCATCCCTGCTCCAGCAGTAGCGCTTTACATTGTTCTTGCGACCCTTAAGCAATTGAACCATTTTCATGCCTTTAGTCTTCTGTGATTTGGCAGGCCTTTACTGAACGGCGTGCTCGAGAGATCAGCCAGTGGTTGAGCAAGGGCCCCTGGAAGCTGTGTGGGAAAACAAGAGCACAGAATAAGATGAACAATGACCGTCCAATGACCAAACATGAAGTGAGCCCCGGATAAGATCAGAATGTTCCCCTAAGGCACCAATCCGCAGGTCAAACAATGGGTTGGGATCCTCAGTATACACTGCACTGCGTTCACTGCGCCAGTGATTCCAACCACTTTCAACCGACACAGTGCCTGCGAGGTGGTCATTGATGACATTAATATGGCGGATGCAGACCTGGAGAGGGATCCAGGGCCTCCAATTGGCCAAGCAAATCCTTAAGATTGGATAGCTTGGCCATCAGCATGTGAAAATTCTTATGCAGATGCATGTGCACATGCTCTGCTGTGCGTGTATCTCTCCCCCTCTCTATACATGTATTATATGCTCGTTACATGTGCATGATAATCAGAACATATCTTTGCGCGTATAGCCGTCAGGTCTCCCACGGTAGAAGGATGTACCAGACACTGTGTGAGACAATATGCTAAGAGTCTTTTCCGATGCTGGTTGATATTGTGAGTTTGGCTGGCAGGACAGAAAACCTGGCACTTTGCTCATGGCTCCACGAATTGTGCCGCAGCCAGATCACTAAGCGCCCAAAAGTATTAAGTATATATCCCATGAAAACCTGGCAATCCCAAGTCTAGCATTTTGTACTACCTTCCCGCGCGTTCTAGTGTGGAACTGGTTTGCTAGCCTGGTTTTGTTGGGGATACATGAAATCTACGACTTGATGTGCTAATCCACCTCCGCAACTTTGCCACGGGCTCGTCACCCAGCTAGTCCCAGTGGGATAAAAATACACACACACACATACACACACACATATACATATATATATATAATTCTTTTCACAGCTACTCCGGCCACTCAGAGAGGTGCAGACTCATCGCAAGATCGGGTCGTGTTCTGAGCCCTTGGGAAGCCAAGCCAAGCCGAATCTCGGGACGACTGTGGGGTCGCTTCGCGACGGTGCGCCAAGGCTCACCATGGAACAGGCCAAAGCGGCGGTGCGACTTCTGCGAGGCGAGAAGCTGCTGGAAGCTTAGCAAGAACCAGCATCCTGCTGCATTCTGCTGCATCCTGCTATGACTTGCTGATTCACTGATTGATAACTGATCAGCCAGCATGAATTGATTCTGAATTGAATTATGAATCATGATGAATCATGATATCAGTTGTGATATATTGTGATGACTGATGAATCATCAATTTTCTGGATTTCCATGGTGCAAATCTCATGGTCAATTTGACAAGGTCTCCGCAGATATTGCCTGTGCAGCCGCAAGTTGAGCTGGTGGGTTGAGACAGAGTTTCAAGCAACTCATCTGAAAACAGAACGTCAGAAATGAGAGAACTCAGAGAACTCCATTCGTTGCTTGATTGCTTGATTTTCTGGCTTGACTCTCAAACATGTCTCCCGTGAATAGTCATGCAGTTGCTTTTTCATCCTGGATATGTTCGATTTCATGCAAGACGCGGTGGGATGGTATTGCACCGCACGTTTATCTTCTGGCATGGTGAAACAGAACGTTTTTTTTTTTTGGGGGGGGTTATGGTGGTGAGAAAGAGTGCTACAGCTGCTAATGCAAGTGCATCCCACCTGAGGCCATGCGGGACGAGATTCCATGGATTGAGTTCAAGCGAGCGAGATTTCACACTTATATCGGCCTAAGAGCCAGTGCCAGAGCTATATATGTTGCTTTTTATTTTTGATTCATTGGGTTGAGAAAATTGGATGCATCCAAATTTCAGTTTGAATTGACAACATCTCGATAAGGCAACCCATCTAAATCTCCAGACCCAGGCTGGGGATGTTTCCAAAACGCTGGGCTGCTTCCTTATGCGGTGAGTGTGTCAACCATGGACCTAAATAGAGAAACTGGATGAAACTGGAGCCTTTTATAGCCTTTTGTTGGTTACAAATATCTGAGTCATATCCTGTACATTAAAAAACTGTGCCGCCAGGGAGCTGCCTGGTTTTAGGATTTCAAAAGAGCAGTCCGCTGGTAGAAGCTTTAGCTTTCGGAAACAGGTCAGCTCTGTCTGCTACAGAATTCCACATGGCGTTTTAGCGATTTTTGGAAAACAACAGGTGAAATTGCCATCCTTGCCACCACCCAATAACCTTTCCATATCTTTTGCGAAATTCCCAAGATCCATCAGCCAAGCATCATCTGTTGGCAAGCTTGGAGCAGAAAAAATTGTTTCAAAAAGTTTCAGTATTGTCAGAGAGATGTATTCAGAACCTCCTGAATGCGGATTTCTTTGCAGTGCTCCTTGTCATGACTGACGATTCTTTCAATGAGAGTGGCTTGCGCTCCTGGGATAGACTTCGGGGCCGATTGAGGGTGCTTTTACGAGGAAGAATTGCAGCTGGTGCATTGTCACCTGAACCTGAATTTGTGTATCACATTTGTGTGCGGCATGTGTCGCTGTGTTTGATCTATCTATCAACCTATCCTCAGTTCTCCTGCTTCATCCAGTGTTCTAGAAAAGGAACTGCTCCTGTACGCACGTGTTAGCGGTTCATCGTATCAGGACCCTCACGTTGCAGATTTCCACTCCTCTTACGCCTGGATGTGGATAGCGGATATGCACCGTGCATCACGATGATCAGTCAAAAGGGTGTTTTGCATGTGGCATAGCAAGGAGATTCCGTTTGAGTCAACCATGCGGCAACGTGCTTGAATTGCATTTGCCAGCATGAATGACAGTGCTTTGAGTGCGCTCACTGCTGCAGCTCTATGCCGAAAATCGGTACATTATGACACTATGATGTCTCCTCTAAAAACAGCACAACCTTTTGCAAGCTGTCACTGACTGAGAGACATCAGTACACCACTGACCACTGAAAGAATTGGAAGTAATCAGCTGGGAAGCTTCTTCAGAAAAGCTACCAGATGGGCAGAATGTCTGCATGCCTTAGCGTGCTGCATCTCATTCATCAAATGCAGCAAATGCGTGTTTTTAGTCACCTTTGAGTTCAGTTAAAATCTTCAAGATTTTGCGGTGGGGGAACTTCAATTTTGGTACTTGCACACTCTTATTATGGAAAGCACCGGAGTCCTAGAGGAGCCTGTTCTGCAATTGGACTCTTCTTGCATCTTGTTTCAATGTGCTTGAAAAATTGGCTGCCACTTGAGTCATTTCCCAAACCAGGTTGCACTCTTCTGACATTCTTAGGCGCTGCGGCGCAATCGCCCTGCAGATGCCAAATGCCGCTTTGATAGAAGTGGATACAGTGGATACAACTGACATCAAGTGTCAGAAGATTTCCGGAATCCTGCACCGAACGCCAGCACTCGCAACTCGATTGTGTAGAGCTTTCCAGGTGTGGACTGTAGCGCGGACAGGCCCGAATGGGCTTCCGCCCTTCCCTTAGATTACGGTTTGCTCATGTTTGCTCTTTGGAAGTTTCGCATTGACAGGTCGTTGGCATGGCGAACTCAGGTCACAAATGGCGTTTTTCTTTGCAGTGACCTGAGAGCTCACTGACATGGACAGTTTTGGATGCTCCAGAGATTCATGTTTTGTTTTCGTGAGCTACGTCTGGAGCTTCATTCGTTGGGAGGCTTGGCATGTTCAGGGAGGCAGGAGCTGATACTGCAGTTGTGGCTGCTTAGCGCATGTTCTTAGTCAAATTGTTTACTGTTCACACAGGTTCAGGTACTACATCTTCTGCTTCTTCTTTTTTCTTCTTTGTTGCATGCTGCAAGACTTGTAAGTGTTGTAAGTTGCCACTGGTGTGGTAGGCATCGGGGACTTGGAGTCCACATCAGCTTTGTCCGGTCGGTGTATCGAACTCAGACTTGGGGACTTGGGGACTAGTCTTAGTTGAAATATGTTGAAATATCCCTTGGCCAAGATGGGCAAGTCACACGTTTGCAAAACCGCACCTTCGACGTTGTCAAAGGACGATGGATGCCTGGAAGCCTGAGCAGCTCAGAGCAATGGAGTCAGATGCCCTGCACGAAAGTGGCAAATGGAAAAACTTGACTCAGCCCATGTGATGCGCACTAAATTTGTTGTACTGATCTTTGATTCCAACTGGTAAGCCGAGTTGATTGAATCTGTGGTAAGGCTGGGCGGAAACGAACTTTTCCAGCACATGCTGCAGGAGATGGGACCCAAGATTGTGCACTGAAGGTGTAAATTCCAATGCGATCGATGTCAGAGTCTGAAGGAGAACGGCTTGCTAGGCGCTCTTCTTTGCTGCGTGACATGAGGGATGGATCATGGATGGGTTGCACGTGCCACGGTCACTCTGTGCTCTCTGTTGTTCATGTTCTTCGCCCGGACAAGTCTGCAGCACAGACTTGGAAGAGGTGTAGTCCCTGATTGTGCAGCTGCAGCATTGTGGCTTTGCATCAAGTGGCTTAGTGCCGAGGAGCCGTAACAGAATGTAATGTAAGAGATACAACATGATACAACAAAGGTACATCAAGGAATTATATAGATTATATTTAGAGGAGATTGGATTGGATTAGGTTTTATAGATTGGCTTAGATTAGATTAGCGTACACACACACACACAAGCCCCTTTGCGGTCACGAGAACCGCGCTCAAAAGGCGAGGAGCCTAGCGCCCCCCGCTGCTCAGTTGTGCGCTGGCCATTGGCGTGGTGGCACCCGTGGGGTACGTTGCCGTGCTGCGGCTCCGAGTTCTTCGACATCACGCTGCTGCTGGGCCTATTTGTGCTTCTGCTGATCATTGCTGGGGGTGGGTTCCCCGATCAACAGAATTTTCCACTGACCCTTGGAACTTTGACTCCAGACTTTTGGGGTTATTTTGCAGGGTGGGCTCCTGATTTTAACGTGATTTCTGGCCCTGTGGTTATTTTTCTGTTGGAACGCTATCTGGTCTTCTTCATCCTCCTGCTCCTTCTCTGTTTTACAACCTTCCTGCTGGCTAAAGTGCCCTTGAAGCGTTGCGGAGTATATTGGTATCATCTTGAACGATTTCAATTTTGG
>Ga0126342_10005681_pt1 | contig 21880 bp, 15 predicted proteins | sample Cyp1metagenome_FD_92528 | JGI IMG/M metagenome (GOLD analysis project Ga0126342, IMG submission 92528) | Coral microbial communities from Lord Howe Island, Old Settlement Bay, Australia - Cyphastrea 1 metagenome | ecosystem: Host-associated > Invertebrates > Cnidaria > Coral ... | reverse complement strand
GAGCAGAAGAGAAAAGAAGAAGAAAAATAAGAAGAATAAGAAGAATAAGAAAGGAAGACGAAGACAAAGCCGTAAAACGGAAGCGGCTTGTGTAGCAAGGTTTGCTGTGACAGCCTATTGACCGTATACCAAACTAGTACCGCCCCCAGCAAAGTAGCGCCAGGTACTATGGTAGTAGTGCTAGTACTAGTACCAGTGCTAGTACTAGTACTAGGACTAGTAGTACTAGGGGAAGGGGGGGTGACCTTGATTCAGACGAAGCAAAAACGCGCAGCAAGAGAACAAAGGAACAAGCACAAGCCAAGAACAGGAACAAGAACAACACCTTCCAATCGGACACGCCGGCAGGCCGGCGGATTAATGGATATACGGATGATAGTTTTTTTCCAGCTATGTTAATATAACATGCCCATGGCAAACCCCAACTTTTTGAATAGGAACATGATCCAAGAACTTGATAAATGGTGATTTTCAATGATTTCCCGCCAGGTTTGTTGAGACTAAAAGTGATCCTGCAAGTATGAAAAACAGGGCCCGGCCCAACAAAAGCAAGCGACGAGTGCCCCCTAGTGATGTTTGTTGGTTTACAACCCCACCTACTGTAACTATAGTTATTTTATCGTCAACCCATGTAATTCCTGGTGAAATATGAATTTTACATCAACATGGCAAACGGACTGTGGCACCACCTTGTGCGGTTTCTCGATCCAAACTTGAATTTCTATGGATTTAGGAACTTGTTTTTTGCTAAAGATGACTTTCATCTAGTGGGCCAAGTTTTGAGATCCCAGGTGAGCCAGACATTGTCCTTGTTCAAGATGGGTTTCAATGCTCCAGTGTTTTTTCCACTGAAGGTGATAGTAAAATTTGCCTCAGACCTTCTGGTAACTCAACAGCGTGCTATTGAAAACCTCTATTTTTGAAGACAGTACATCATCGGAACTATATAAATGGACCATCTATAGCATAGCAAACTGTGTTAGTTTATGGAACATAGCTACGGAAAACCAAAATTTTGAACCGGAAAATAATCAAAAAAAAAACGCACATTTTCCAGTTCGCAAAGTGTTAGTTGACATTTTCGGGTATTGCTGTACCCCACATTTCGCGTATCCGTCGGTGACCCTGGATGAACGTGGTTCGATGGGAGGTTTGGCGTGGTTCGCTGGTTCTGTTCCTCCTTTTTTGGGGCCGTAGTTGATGGTTGACGAAAAAATGGGACTTTACTACAGTTTGTGGATGCTTATGGTGGTAATCATCATCGGGATGATAGAACCACCATGAAAAAAAAACGGTTGTAGTTCCACAACCCACCATAGTTGTCCGATAACCAAAATATCAGTTGAACTCAGTAATAAATAGAAACCCCAAAAATCGGCTAAGCACTATATAATAGGTTTACTACCAAACCAGACTAATAAAGAGGGATGGACATATTTTGTTCACTGTCCCAGCCTTTCTATAAACTTTAAACCCATCATGATTTAGAGTTTCAGGTGGGTTCCCTGATTTGTTTTTTGGGGTTCAGATGTTTGGCCATGTTCGATGAGTCAAGTGGGTTTCAGAAGTTCATGTTCATGGACAGAACCGAGATCTTGATTTTGATGGTTGTCTTGTGAATTAATTATCCCGGCTATCCCAGTTATGGATCCAGAGAAAAAATATACAGATTTTGTTTCTTTCGATCGATTTTCTGAATTCACAATTCATGTTTCAGTTGTCGACTTCTGGTTCACAATCCCATAGGATCCATGTATGCTAGCATTTACCATCAATATACCCCAAATGTTAGCATATATACCAGCACCATGGATCCTATGGGAATTCAAAAAATGATCATTTGTTTTGAGTTCGACATTTTTTCTGGCAAGGCCATCGACGTGGAATTCTTGGAGAGGCGAAACCAAACATCGGTTCAAAGAACCTGATGTGTTATGAAACACGCAGATATGTATATATATGTATGGGACGGAGGATGCCTCAACATTGTTTGTTTGTTTTTTTCTGGGAAACGGATCATTGACCATCGAATAAGACATGAATGGATTCAAAGAAATGTGCAGGAAAGAGCCCGCAGTGATGTATCTTGATATATCATATGTTAGTTCATCTATGTGTAGGTATATCCAGATCATAAATCAAACACATATTCATTGTGCAATGAATCAACTATATACCTATCGTATCCTATCGTTGCCCGTAAAGGTGCAAGTGTTTACATGCGTTTACTTTTTGCAATCTTTAAGTGGTGTAGGTAAGGTTTGGAACATTTTTTATTTTTCTATATATTGGGAATAATCATCCCAACTGACTTTCATATTTTTCAGAGGGGTAGGTCAACTACCAACCAGTTTAAGTGGTGTAGATAAGCATGATATTTGTTTATTGACCATTGAGAATTCATGCCCTACCACATCAATGGGCGTCCTGCGGGTCCAACCGCAAGCCGATGCCAGGCACCAGATACATATGGGGAACAAATCCATGGATTCAATGCCTATGAATTTCCCATATGGCGTGAATGTCCAGTTTCACACCAGCTAGTTTGATGTGAATGTCCGTAGCTTGCTGGCGATCATGGCCATGATTTTTGTGACACAGACACGGATATCCATGAAAACAAATCATATCACATATATATATATATATATTATAAAACGTTAATATAGATGTTTACCCAGTTTTCATTTAAGGAACAGTATGTCACGTTCATATACAACACAGAAACTTATGAACGTGACATACTGTTTCTACCCATCATCATCATCTTCCGGCTCCGGCAGGGATGAGTTGGAGGGACAAGGAAGACATCGACATCTGGTTGCAGCACGGATCCCTGGCCAGTTAGATTCAATACGAAACATGGCGAGTTTCCATGGCGGGTGGAGGGATGTTTTCTGAGTGGGATGGGATTAGTGTACATCGAGTTGATTCAGATGCGACACTTGAACAACATCTAGTCTTATGCTTGCTTAAAAAGGCTTAAATGTGTGTCCATATGTATGTTTTGTTTTTTTCCATCCGTACAAAAAGGCTAAGTGTTGAGTTTATGGCAACTGTAATTCCAGCCTTGTGGCAGTTGGAAAACCTCATGGTGACCAATGTTCGAAAAATCATTGACATTCATGTTGGTGAAGTCTTCCACATCTATGTAACGTTTTGCCAGAGGGTATCTGGTTCTCTCGCACCTGTCACTAATACACTACCTATTCATACCTATCATCTGGTTTTCTCAAACATTGTGCAATTGAAAAATACTGAAAATCAATGAACATCAAAAATAATGGCGGTTTCATGGGCAAGTCCATGGTTTCATCCCTATACAGAGAGGGGGATTTTCCAAGCCATGGAGCAGGTGCAGCAACCTGGGTGAGAACGTCCCTGAGACCGTTATCGTGCCATGCAAAACGCCCTTTGAGGCGGAAGTCTTTCGGGTCGCGGTAAGTCCTGTGGAAAACTGTGGAATGGCTGGATGAAAAGAAATGGTGGTAGCCCTTTATCGCTGGATGCTTTATAGAAAATCCCAATCTAAAATGGATGATTGCTTGGGGTACGCCAGTTTGCAAGCTGTTGAATAAACTCAGAGGTTGCTATGGTAAAGGTGGCCCATTTACAAAGAATGATGTACCTATTAAGAATACATAGAATAGTGATTTTCCATGATTTTCCATAGCAATGCTTGTTCACCTCACGAGATAATGGTGGCAGTGAGGTCAACGGGGTTGAAGTATTGGGATTCCACCATGAAAAATACATGGTGAGCCATTTAAAATGATCACAGATGGGGATATTGGATGATACAGCAACACCGGTGTCTCATGCTTGGGGATGAGGAGTGACAATTGCTTAGGATGAGAGAATGGTATTGAGATATAACACAAAAAAAACCATGATTTGGTCCTTAAATATCAGAATATCTTTCGGTCATTTTTGGACAGATATGTCGCTTACCCTCTGATAAACCAACATAACTATTTAAAATCCCATTTTCATAGGTAAATATTCTATACATGAAGCGTTTTGCAAAGCAAAGTCTTAGTTTACTGGAGGCTATTGGATATTCCGGGACCATGGACCGGTTGCTATTAAGATGGCCATGTATTAGTTGATTTATGTTGATTTACCCTTTAAAAAACATGAGTTTCCATAGCAAAGTGCTAGTTTACCAGAGGGTAACAACATCAACCTTCATTGTTACACACTGAAGTGTATTCTTTACTTCAGTGCAGCTGGTGTTTTTCATCCCCAGAAACCTGAACTAAGCACAGCTTCAGGAGTAGCAACTGCTTGGTAGCTGAGATCTATATTATGGATCAATGGTAAATATATCATAATATATCCATCAAAATGGATAGCTCCTGTTTGATATTTACCATTAATATCTATATATATATATATATATACATAGATCCCAGGTACCAAGCCAGTTATATCTATCTATGGATAGCTCCTGTTTTTCCCTAACGGTTTCACCCAAAACGCGCCTTGCAGGGTCGCTTGGCAGACAGTGCCTACGAAACGGGGATCCTGGAGGAGACCAGCGTCTCTATGGGGATCAATCCATGGTGTGTGACTTCGTGGCTATAGCAACAGACTGGGGATGTCATGGGTATCTTAGTGGGAATAAAACAATCTATGTTATGTGATGTTATGTGCATATAAATATATATATATATTATAAAATGGCTTGTAATGGGAAAGAGAAGGATTTTTGTAGTCAACCAAATGGAGGTTTCCTGAAATATGGGTAGCCCAGGGCCCCAAACCTTTGATTTTCCGATAGTAATCCCCATATAATTTGATGGGTGATGTGGATATTTCAGCAAGAAATGTGGGATTAAAACGGGTTAAACCATCAACAATACCCTCTGGTAAACTAACATAGCTATGGAAAATCACTATTTTTAATGGGTAAACCCACTATTTCTTGGGCCATTTTCAATAGCAAACTGTTAGTTTACCAGAGAGTAAGCCATCAACAATAAGGGTCATGATAGGGGTAGTGGTGATAACATGGTGATTACAATGGGGATTACAATGGGTTTTACTAAGGAAAATCATGATTTTAATAGTGTGGGTACACCAGCAGACAATGAGGCTTCAATGAGATTTTGATGGGAATATTTCACCAACAAAATGTGGAGATTTCATTGGGATACAGTAAATGAGATGGGATATATCACCGTCAAATATGTCATGCGGTGTTTCCCAAAGATATGGTATACCCCAAAAAGGGTCATGTTTAATGTGGAAAATAAGGTACAAAACAAACAGTGGATCTATAGGGGGTAACCACTAAAGGTCAGAACATTATCAGCATGAAACATAGGGATGAAGTCCGTTTATGAATGGCTTATCCCATCTATGAATGGTTTATAACTTATTTTTCTATGGCTACTATGGTTACTATGGTCAATGGTTACTATGGTTACTATGGTTCTACACGTTTTGTCCTGGGAGATGTTCCTCTCAATTCGTTCGCCGATGTGGCAGCCCGCTACGCCCTAGACGGCCAAGCTGCGTTTGCACATGCACATGCTGTGATCATAAAAAAGGCCTGCGAACAAAGCGTGTTCAACCGGTGACAGGTGAAAGACAACAGAAAATCTCCAATCAATATATATATATATTACATTATATTATATTATATTATATTATAATATATTATATTATATTTTATTTTATTATATTATAATATATATATATATATTGCATATCCCATTACAACTTTTGAGTCAAACTTGTCTTTTTTGGGCGACTTCCCATCCTGGGGATCCGGTTCGTCCCAGGACCACAAGTGGTTCGGAAAGCAGGAGCTGAGTTGCTGAGTTGCCAGGGCTGCGTGGCTTTATGGTGATGAAATAACTAGTCAAACGACTTAGATGATGTTAGATGTGGTGTCATATAAATCAAGACACATATCTGTGGGGCACCATTTTTTATCGATTTAAATGTTGGGATTCTTTTTGGGTTCAATACCGCGAACACTTTGCCAATCTTTGCTGAACAAATAAAGTACACAATCGTTCCCTCATGACATTGCGGAGTTGCAATGAAAGGCAATCAGAATCTGTTGAAGAAGCATTCCAAAAGGATCTTTAAAAAAATCAATGCGCATACATGTCCTGGTTGGTGGTTTGGAACATGAAATTTATGATTGTCCATTCAGTTGGGAATGTCATCATCCCAACTGACAATCACTCCATCATTTTTCAGAGGGGTAGGTCAACCACCAACCAGGTTTTTACAACCTATAGTTATTTCAACCACCTTAAACCAGGTTCAATGCCATCCACATGAAATCCCATGTCCCATTCAGTCTCATTAGTCCCAACAAGTGTGTATATATATATATATATATTAATAGTGATATTCTATATGATTGGTGATTTCTCCCATAATCTATATTGGTTATTTTAGAATGATGGTTGGTGGTTGCAACAAACACCCCCCTTTCCACCAAGACCAGAGATGGATGGTCTACGTAGCATCGGATGAGTCTGGCAGTTGAAGAAGCCACGAAGCCATAGCAAGCCATCATCAATTGGTGTTACATCATGTTATGGCAAGAAATACCATAGGAAAACCATCTAAAAACCACAGGAAACCATATAAAACCTTAGAAAAAAACGCATAACAATTACAGTTCTGGCCCTTTACATCCCAGTTGTAAATACTAATAAAACATCTTATAACCCCATTTGAGCAGAATTTTTCTCATCCCATAGAGATCACCAGTTCCTAATAAATGGCCATAACTGTACATCGCGTTACATCGTGTTGCATCACGGTACGTCCATGGTTTTTCCGGCGATTTCGGTTGTTCTCCAGGCAAAACGGGCCAGGAACTGCTTGAGCGCTGCAGGGAGCAAGGCACCCCTCTGGGATTGGTCATTGACCTGGTCTGGGATCCCTGGAATTTCGTTGATTCGTTTGGGGGGGAGATCATGATCAGATCATATCGCATCATATCACCTTTGTGATATATATATATAATATAATCATGCATATATATATATATAGATGTGTTTTTACATATTCTATATTTGTTGTTGATACATGAATATATGTTATTTTTGATCTATTGATGATATATGAGGATACATGATGTGCAACTTATCGTTGGGTATGTATTGGATATAATCCAGTTACTAGCCAGTTCACTAATCCATTGCCCACATTGTAAGTTTAAGACACGCCCATTAGATGTGGAAACCTGGAAACCTACCATGTTTGAATCATTTCCCTAAAAAAAACAAGTTTTCCACATGAATTGCTGGTGTGTCTACCCAACGAGTACCTCGATTTTCTTGACCTTCGCCAAGGTCAATACCAGGAAGTGCGCCGGGTTCGAAGAGTTTGAGATGGAAATCAGCTAGCTACTCAACAAATCAACTATTGGTGTTCATGATAGGTTAACAATTAATGGTTAATCTGATGAAATAGGATAAATGAAGGTTAATAATAGTTAATATATGTTAATCTGATCCATTATTCTCCACTGACCCATATTATTCCATTCATATCCATACGAAATATCTATACTAATGTGACAACAGGTATTCGCATTCTATCAGTTGATCCCATATGTCAGCATGAAACCGATGTTCAGTTGCTTCTTGGAGCATTGATTTAATGGAATATGATGGTTTAGTGAGTGTCCAAATTTGATGGTAAACATAGCACAAAAATCAACATGCTGATGACTTGGGGATGGTTTATGATGGTTTTTAATCACATTAGAGGTAAATCAACTATAAGCCTATCATGAACATGTAAAGCAACTACTTATTATAAATATGGTCAGGTTTCTTTTAAATAGCTATCTTATTTTGCCTGAGGATATATCCCATTTACAGACGGATTTACAAAAAAAAAAAACATGCGTCACCGTCACGTCTCATTTCTCGGATCGAATCTGAAGGCCAATTCCAATGGGACCTGAAGGCCTGAGGTACCCCCAATTTCAATGGATTTGAACCTCATTTTCTCAGATCTTCCCATATCTTCGTTGATGGCCTTGGCTGGGGATTTTTTCCTGTGAAAAAGACCCAAATGTTGACCGCGCGACTTTGGCTTCGGACATGGTGAGCTTCGCACGGACGTCATGTGTTTCTGTGGAATCCAAGTACCAACAAAAACTGGCAAAGACGCGATTCGCGAGAATCAACACATTTCAATGTACTGTGCTTAGTGAAGTAGTTGGTATGAACCCATGACTCCAAATGGCAAAACGTATACATATAATGATGTGTGTTTTTTTTCATACATTAGCTTTTAGATAGATTACATAGTAGCTTACTCAACATAGAAAACAATATGTAAGTTACTGAAAGTTTATGACAATGATTTCTGCGCCAAACCTCAAAGATGCCAAACTGAGAACAGTCCCAACGTGACGGATTTTTTGCGGCGCTGCATCCATGTCTTGGTGGCAATGGCGGGAATTCCTGCGAGAGACTGAGGGGGAGGGGTTGGATCCTTTGTGATATTCCGTGGTCAAGTTTCAGCGTTTTAGTCATCCATTTGTCAAATTTGTGAAGAAATATCTTCACAATCCATCCTAGCAAGTAAGTATATAGTCCATTTTTACTTACATTAATTTTGCCACCGAGAAAACATCTATCAATCCATATAGGGTTGTCTCCAAAAAAGTACTGTACCCCCCAATTCCAATGGGTCCAATGGATAATTACTCATCATTTGCCCTATGAACATTGCTATTTGTAGGTATTCCCATTTTCGGAGACACCCATATACCGTACCCATTGGTCATGTCCCATGATATCTCATTACCTCATTACATCCCCATAAAAAAAATCAGAGGTTGGTAAAACATCCCGTTTTGGAGGGTTTGGAACAGCACTTTCAAGTATCAGTTGGATGATTTGAACAAGTAGGACATTTACCAACTAGTTATATCCCAATATTAGTTTCATCCCCAACAAACATCCCCTTTAGTATATCCTTTTCCAGAGAAATGATTAATATTCTCATGATATTCCATTTAGTGCTGGCTAAACTCCAATGATATCCCCATCAAAGAATCCCACATAGCATTTGGTAATTGAACAACCCCAAAGCCCAATATAGTTTCTATACTTTATCAACTATAGTTATATAATGTTCCCAAAATAAGTTCTATCCCCTTGTTTTCCCACTAAGAACAACTTAAATCCCCAGTATTGAACTCAACTTTGTATTCCCAATAGACTTATATCATCTTCCCCATAAATAGTTAAGTTATATTAAATTATAGTCAAGTGATATACCCTCTGGTTATTTAACATAGCCATGGTATAGATGGTCCATAGAAATAGATGGTTTACCTAACTTTAAAATTGTGATTTTCCATGGCTATGTTAGTCATAACCAGATGGTAAGTTATCGTTAAGTGAACTATTGGAAGTCAAACAAAAACAAAGGTGAAGCCCTCATGGGCCAGCTCGTCAGGCGGCACGTGGGATGGCTGGAGACAGATGGCTTTGCGAGGAAAATGATAGGAGAATCCACCAGAGATATGGAAAAATGATAGGAGAAGATGGTGGAAAATATAGGAAAAGACACTAGAAATGGAGGTTTATAGCTGGGAAAAGGAGGATGTTCCTTTCCAACGATGTTTGAGCGGGAGAAGCGTTATACTTCGATGGGCCATGAGATTAGCCCAATCAGAATGCATTGGCTAAGCAATTCACATCTAGGTGCTAAGCTGTGATTTTTGACAAAGACCTCGTTGCTGCAAATACGGCACGAAGTGATGCGTAGCAGTTCTTGTGCAAAATTGAAACCCCATTTGGTTACGTTGGTTGGTTTTGCTTCAAATTTAGTTTTTCATGGTTCATTTCCCTTCCTTTCTGGTCGCCATACCGTAGATGTTTCAAAATCTAATGTTCTCAGTTGATGAAGCATGTATATGGTGAAAAACAAAACAGCATCAATGAGATTATCAATCAACATTAATTGGTGAAAAACAAAATTAATGTTGATTGATAATCTCATTAATTTTGATTGATAATCACTAATCTCATTGTTGATAATAATGGGGATTATTAATGATAGTTCACGTCTAACATTATTAATGTTTGAAATCCCCACATCTTCGGTGACTTCTGGGAAGATCCTCCCGACTTCTGGTGTCGCGGCAAAAACAACGGCCAGGCTTAAAGCGAAAGGCTGAAGCTCTGGATGAGGCACTCGCTTAGTGGGATTTGACCAATTCCTGCATGTTTTTGAGGGATCACCGTCTATATTTATATATATATGTATCTTCATTATTCATATACATTCATACATTCATACATTCATACATTCATACATTCATACATTCATACATACATACATACATGCATGCATGCATGCATGCATGCATGCATGCATGCATGGCATGCACGTGCATACGTAGATACAGAGATACAGAGAGACACAGATACACCGATACACAGATACACCGATACACCGATGCACCGATACACGGATACACCGATACACTGATACACAGATAAGATACACCGATACACGAATACACCGATACACCGATACATCCATCCATCCATCCATCCATCCATCCATCCATCCATCCATCCATCCATCCATATATCCATCCATCCATGCATGCATGCATGCATACATACATGCATAAATAAATAAATAAACAAATAAACAAATAAATAAATTATATGGTACCCCCCAAGACCTATGTTTTCAATGGATTTTGCGGTATCTGCACCTTTCCCACTCAAGTCTGGACTTGTCTTTCTGAAGTCTGGCAAGTCCATCTTAGTGGGTTCAAGATCCAAGATCCAAGATGTCCTGGGGGTCTGGGCATCTTGGATCTTGGATCCGTGGATCTTGGATCTGGATCCAAGAAAAGTTTTCTGGAGATCTTGGATCCAAACATAAAACCTGTCCTGAGGTTTTCAAGTCTGAGCGCCTGTCAGACTTGAGAGACATTCAGTCTGGTCCTTGTCAGTCTGGTTCTTGCCCATCTAGAATTCTATGTGGAACTCACATGGAGGTCCTGGCACTCTGATCCGATCCAGCTTGCTGCTCTGGCACAATGTTCGTTGTAGCATTCTTCGTGGCTCGATCCTGCTTTCCTTCGTTCGTCACCTCGACCTCAATGGCGATCCCTGTCACCTCAATTGGGCATCTTGAATCTTGAATCCAGAGAGTCTAGATTGAAGATTTTTCTTTTGAGCCATTGTGTACCGCTGCAGTGAGACATCCCTCCAACATCTTTGTTTTTGCCACAAACCTTTCCGGATAGACCAAAAACGGATACTGTAAACTGGAAACAGACACTATTGAGGGAATTGTGGAGATTTCGTTGAGAACATGTAACATTTCTTTGTAGCAGAATGCTTCAATAGATGCAGCAGTACTTTGAAAGAGTCTTGCCTGTAAGGAAAGTCCTTAATGGATGCAGTACTCTTTTGAAAGAGTATCGGACACATTGCATAAAATGGTGGGACATTCTTTTTGAAGACTGTACTATTTCTTTGTAATAGACAGACGCAGTAGTACTGCGAACAAGTATTGCCTTCAAAGAAAGTCCTTGAGTGGATACAGCACTCCTTTGAAGTAGTGTTGTGTTCTTGAACACATGTAGTAGCGTAGCATCACTTTTTTGCAATATCCAAGTAGCAAAAGTGACGCATTTCTGGACATAGTTTTTAGATTTTTGAAAAGTGTAACATTTTTTTTAAGTTAGCATTCCTTAATACATGCAGTAGTACTTTGCAGAACTCTTTCAAGGGTGCAGTCTTCCTTGGAAAATGGCAACAAACATGTGAGGTCCCTTTGAAAGAGGACCGCACTACTTTAATAAGAGAGTTCTCTTAGCCTTTGCAGTATTCATTCAGAACAGTAGTATATTTAAAGCAGAGTTGTAGTGTAGCATTACTTTTTGCAATGTTCCATTGAAAAGAGGGATACATTACTTAAACATGGTGGAACATTCCATCAATAGCATGTAACGTTGCTTTGTCATAGAATGCTTCAGTAGATGCAGTAGTATTGAGAGAAAGTCTTAGTTTCAGAACAAATCCCTGAATGGATGCAGTCGTCTCTTGAAATAGTATTCTGAAAGAAATTTAGAAGTGTAGATCACTCTTTGCAATATTCCATTACGAAGAGTAACGCCTTTCTGGCAAATATAGTAGTGTCATATTAAAACATGACGTTGTTTAACTGGCAAATATAGTAGCGGTGGTGCTTTGAAAGCGCCTAGCCTTTCAAGGGTATAGTATTCCTTGGGACAGAAACATGGTGGACTATTCCCCTGAAATGCACAGCACTACTTTACTATAGATTTGTTCAATGGGCGCATTATTTTTTCAAAAATCGTATAGTAGCAAAAACAGTTTATTTGGCCAACAGTGCTGTGTAATGACTATTGTGTCCTTTTAAGAGGGTGTAGCACTAACAGAGTGGGCAATACTCTTCAACGAGACCTTAACAATGTCCACTATTGATCATTGTTCCAGAAAAGGATGCCACCTTTGGAAAAGAAACGGTACAACTTGAGTCTTGAACTGAACAATTTCCTGACAAGAGTTCTTTCAAAAACATTTTGAAAAACAAAACAAACAAAAATATGTCAATTTATGTCAATTTCTGTGGTGACATGTTGCATCAATCAAAAGTTAAAAAAAACATGAACACCATATTCAAACCTTGCATTTGACCACAGTGCGATGCCCATCCTATAAATGTTTGAACTTCAATGACCTTCTAGGTCACAATACCATAGTCAAATGCTTATAGTATATATATGTGTGTGTATACGTGTGCGTAGTTTTTTTTAGCGCCATTCCCATCTGAAAAGGCATTTTCCTGCTGTAGTGCTACAACAAGTGCTACAACAAGTGCTACAACAAGTGCTGCAACAAGTGCTACAACAGGACATATCTACTACCCAAAAGGTAGATCTTGGGGTGGGTAGCATATATATATATATATATATGTGTAGTGGGTTTCTTTTGGTGTTCGTATTGTGGTAATATCATTTATGCAATATCCACAAGGGCTGGCTGCAGGTTTACTTGTTTGGTCGGTGTCCGCATTTTGATCTCGGGTGTTTAAGCAGCTACATACAGCTACTATCTACATGCTGATCACTTGTTGGCTGAAATAAGGATTAGGGTATTTAAGTTGAACTATTAGTAGTTCATTAGATATTTGGATTTTGATCTGTCTTTGGAACTCCATGCGCGTTTACTTTTGGTTGGTGAAATCCACCATTTCATGGTGATCTGTAGGCCTATGGTGTCCCTATGACCCCTCCATTTCCGTCTTGGAATCCCTCCCCTGACATAAAACACCATATAATGTATGTATAATTCTATACAAGACAAACATATTTAGAATTTCTAGATTGTGAAATTGTATCACTTCGCGGCTCATCCAACTTACTAAGTACAGATCATTATCCCAGTTGGAAATGGATTAACCCTAAATATCCCATATTTTCAATCGATTAACCATAAATATCCCATATGTTGATATCGTTGTTTCATGTGTCCATTGACACCACTGCTCTTCCCTTAGCCTGTTACCACTCGAGCGAAAGGTGGCGTTGAGAAAGGCCCAAGCACTGCGAGAAGCCCAAAAGGCGGGACGCGGCAAATGGAAAACGGTTCATTTTGCAAGTAGATGATGTTCTCAGATGATTAGGATTATTAATCCGTTAGCCATTCATAGATTGAAGGTAATTATCAACCGTTATCTATAATCAGATGATTTAGATGATTCATAGATGATGATGATTTCCCCATCAAAAAAAACACCATGGATAGTTTGGGGATTTCCCAGCCACGTTTGATATCTCCACAATCCACCTATCGGACATGATGATGTTTACAGATGATTTTTAGATGATTTTTAGATGATCTACCCATTTAAAATTTAACATGATGGTGATTTAGGATGATTAAATGTAAGTGATTACCTGTGAAACATGATTATTGATGATGATTTACCTGTCAAAAATGGTGATTGTCCAGCTCGCAAACGGTTAAATTACCAAAGGGTAAACCAGCCAGTTTATGGAAATATCATGGGAATCTAATGTTACCCTGGGGTACTTTGTTACAGTTTGCGAGGTGGAAGCCATTGCGCATTTAGTTCGATGGTGTCCAAATTAAACCTGGTGATGTTCCATAGCTATATTAAATTACCACAGGACAATTGGGATAAACACTTCTAATAGTGAACTGAAGTGCAGGATGCGGCCCCCCAGTTATAAGTTGGTTTATAACTCCATCTAAATATAGTTATTTGATGTTATTTTATTTTCGTATCACACACTATTGCTACAGTTCTTTGCACCAACTTTGCTAACGAACTGGGGCCCCATCCTGTACCATAACTGATATAACTGATATTTTAGTAGTCGACTTCGCTGCATCGGCAACGATGTCTGACCGGCCCAAGGGGATTTTTTGGAAAAGCATCGACCCAGCGGAATCCAAAAATCCAAATATATAAGAGACCCGGATACCCTAGCCATCAAATAATTAGATTTATGAGTTATTATTAAGTTGCCCACATGAAATCATGTGCGAAAGGGCCATGTTCCATTTTCCATAGCTACGGTATGTGACATTACCAGAGGCTTAATAACATTCTCGTTCCAGGCCCACCTTGCAATGTAAATCATCGAGGTTAACCTTTGCAAAAGTTACATGGAAACCTTGGAGGAACAGTTTCTGATGTTGACATCTTGCAATAAATGATTGTAAATTTGAATAAATCCAACCATCTATTTTTTGCCAGCGGTGGGAAAACCGCGCCAGCATTTTGGCCGTTTTTGAAAACACACATATTTCATTCAGAACATGCACATCTCACGTTACGTCACTGGGTTGGGGGGGTGGGGATGTTAACATTCATGTTAACTTGCGTCACATGCACATCTCACGTTACGTCACTGGGTTGGAGGGGGGTGGGGATGTTAACATTCATGTTAACTTGCATCACATGCACATCTCACATTACGTCACTTGGTTGGGTGGGGTGGGGATGTTAAAGTTCATGTTAACTTGCGTCACATGCACATCTAACGTTACGTCACTGGGTTGGGGGGGTGGGGATGTTAACGTTCATGTTAACTTGCGACTATCTAAGTCTGCCATACCATGCAGTCCCCCGACCAGATCCAACGGCCATGTTAACCCAAAGTTGATGCGAAGCATCCGGGTGTGGCAGTGGCGTTGGATGAGCTCCACGACCAAAGGTCTGATGGAGGTCACAGGTCAAGCCTTGAAGAATCCTATGGCAATGTGAGTGGAAAAAAAAATCGCGCGAGTTTTCAGGCACAAATTCCCTGTAAATTACAGGTCATCGTTAAAAAAAACACTTCAAAATCCCGGTGATTTTTAAGACCATTTTGGGGAATGAATCAGCAGTTTCCCTATGGCGAAAACGATATTTTTCTCAAAACGCTCAAAACGCTGGCGCGGTTTTCCCCCGGCGGGTATTTTTTGATCATTTATTTTGATCATTGATCATTGATCCAACCATCTATTTGATCATTGATCTAATCATCTTGCAAAAAATATTGATCATTGATCCAACCATCTATTTTTTGCAGGGTATCTAATACTTAGACTCTTTCAGGTGAACATGACCAGTTTTGACAGGAAAATCACATGCAAATGAGTCAATCATGGTGAAACAAGAGCTTACATAGAGTCATTGTTTTTTTCATTTATGCGTATGGTTGGCAATTTTGACTGGGATATATTAGTCTACCCCTCCAAAGTTTTTGTTTCCCGGTTCTGCTACTATTTGCATAAGAATTTTAATTACAATAACTTCTTGAAGCAAAACTTAAATTCCATCATTCCTACGATTTTTTGGAGGGTAATTTCCTGGTGATTCAGGAATTCCATGATTTTTGAATGCAACATTTGAAAGAAATGAACCAACCACTACACTCCGTTGTTTTGTTTTTCCCAGCGAAAACATCTTCTCCCAGCGAAATGGGTTTCATGAGTTTCCATCGCCATAGTTTGATCCTGATGAAACCATATAAATGGCCATAAAGTACACCATGTAAATCATGATTATCCTGTATTATCATACGAAACCACTAATATCCTTATTAAACCACAAAAAATGGTGATTTTCCCTATCACCCATTGCTGCGCAACATCACCGTCAGACTCCTGTGGAGGCCAAAGAGAAAGCAGTTGCGCTCAAGAGGGCAGCGGAACAGAAGGCGCGGGAGTCGAGGTTCACGGCGCGGGAACCGCGTTTTTCTCGAAACTGGACAAAGCGTGACAAAACCATACTCAAAACAAAAAAACATCCAAGGACGGGCTGGGTTATATTGCAGTATAGAATAGTATAGATTCCTAAAATGATCCATGTGAATCATATTGATCTTTAAAAAGTGATTTCAACATGAGTGTTAATGAACTATATTTACCGTACTGAGGATTTTCATTTATTTTCCATTTTCATTATTATCATATTATCTTTCATAATAATATTATCTTTCATATATTTAACTGGTTGGTGGTTTGGAACATGTTTTATTTTTCCATATATTGGGAATGATATTTTTCAGAGGGGTAGGTACACCACCAACCATATACATATATATATAGATATTAACCATCATTAACCATATAATAACCGTATAATAACAACCATATATCAACCATATATCAACCACATATTAACCAGTTAATCTTGGTTCCCACTGTCCAGTTTCCTTTATCGCCAGGCTGGTCAGCTACGAGATCTGCGGGCGGCATCCCGTGGCTCCCATGGCAGCCATGGCGGCAGCCACGGCCATGGGTTGAGCCACGGGGAAAGTCATGGATCGCTACGGCACAGCACCTCCCAAGCCAGTCTTACCTCGGGGGAGCGGAGGGCAGGGCGGGAGGGAGCTGGTTTTTGGGGCGGAACTTGGGATGGAACTTGGGGTTGGGGAAAGTCATGGGATGTTTGAGAGCTATTCAAGAAACACAGCAGATGGCGATGTTTTCTTTGTTCAGCATGTTTCTTCTTGTAGAAATACGGGTGGATTTGAAGGTGTCTCCTGACCAATAAACAATCCTGCATCACCGCTTGGTGGTCATGATCAAACCGAATTGAATATTTTGACCAAACCAATCAAGTACCCTCCAGAATCAGACATGGTTTGCTGGAAAATCTGATGTTCCCATTCAAACATATTGAATCCCTCCATTAGTTTGGGCATTTTCATGGATTTCCCACCGGAGGGATTGGTCCTGGGATTATGGTCACGAGAGGAGCATCGCAGTAGCCGCAGTGGCGAGTTAGTCTGCCGGAAATGTCGGCAGAAATATGATCCTCGCTACAAGAGTGAGTTCAAGGACTGGGAATTTCTTCGGCAATTCAGTGGATGAGAAGTAGATTACATCACTTTGGGATGATATATATATATATAATTATGATGATATATACGTGTAATATATATATATATATATATATATTCATGATATATTATATGTATTTATGAATATTATATACATTTGAGATATTATATATATATATATATCAGAAATTACGGCAAAGATGTGTCTCCGCATCCCATGGGCTCCCTCATGGACCATCTTCATTTCCTTGTCAAAGTAGTTGAGCCCACTTTTTGAGACATCCATGTATTGCCCAAAATAGACATTTCAATTTGGGAAAAGAGTGTTGGTTATGGACTCGAAATAAGGTCGTGACAGTTGGTTGGGCATCAAACACAATTTGAAAGCTACTCTCAAAATTACATTACAACATTTGGGTTGGTTGCTGTTGGGTTTGTATTGCGGCAAATTGGCCTCTACCTTTGGAGCCTCCTGGTCCAATCTAAAAATTATTGAAGAGCACTATTCGCTGAATCGGGCTGCTGTTGGAAAAGTCAAAACTGGTGACAGGGTTTGCGGATAGATTTGGACACATGTTTGTTCTATAATAATGTTTCAACTTATAATTTATTATGATATGTATATATATAATATATATATATATAATGTATTAATGTTACCAGCGACTACTGGCGTAGTCTTGTTCACCAACTTCGGATGATCCCAATGGACGAGCTAAAAATCGATATGCGGCGCTTACCGCGCCGCAGGATGGCTACTGCTTAAAATGCCGGAAGAGAGCCACTTGGATGTGTCGCAGTCTCCTAAAATTTGATGTTCGTTTTTGTCATTTCAACCAGATATATCTTGATGGTTTATACATATCATACTTTATAATGTCAACCCTGGATTAATAACCCCCAAACAGTTGTTTTATTGGGGGGATACCAATCAAGTATCAGATGAAATGACTATTGGGGGAATAACCCCCGAAAAATTGTCATAAACCATGGTTTAGCAAAATCCGGGGTCATACTTTATACCAGCCATCACAATGGGAAACTTGGGGATTTTTTGGGTGAATCCAGCCGCAGTTTAGGCAAGGCTTGAATCACCTCTTGGAATCCGCCTCATTTTACGAAAATGATGACTGGTAGCCCCAAAACTCTGGAATTTTCCTGGTTAATCTATGGTTTATCTATGGTTAATCTATGGTTAATAATGGTTAATCTATGGTTAATCTACGGTTAATAATGGTTAATAATGGTTAATGATTGGAATAACAATATCACTGGTTGGTGGTGACTGGAACATATATTATTGATGGGATATTCCATGGGATATTCCATGGTGTTTTTAATGGGATATTCCATGGGGTATCATAATCAATAATGGAACCATGGAGTTTTATGACTTTCCATATATTGGGAATGTCATCATCCCAGCTGACGAGCTCCATCATTTTTCAAGAGGGGTAGGTCAACCACCAACCAGATGTTGCCGAAATGATGCAAGCAAAATCTGGGATATATCCATTGTCAGACAGACTTGCATCAAATTTCATGAGTCTCAGCAGCCAATGGCGTGACGAGCTTGGCCGATGAGTAAACAGATATTGGCCAATTTATGCCAATATGTGAAATTTGATTCGAATTGGGTCAAGTGCCCAATATGATGAAACTATCACATCGTTATGGACAGTTTCATCATTTCTATGGCTAAATAGCTATGGTCAGTTTCCGCTTTAGTGATGTTTACTGGAGGGTAGCTATGTAAAAGTTTAATGGATGGTAGCAATCCAGACCCATGTGGGTTACCTCAAGATTATTTAGGTTAAAAACAACATTCCATCCCATCAAGTTGATCATTATATTTTCCTTAGTATCCAGTATGTATGAAACATGCAGTGCGATTTTTTCGGGGCATATTAACCCATTTAACCGTTGTTTTTCCACATTATTTCCACATTAACCCATATTATTTCCACATTTTTGGATAGACCCATAAAAAACCGTTGGTGAAATCATTGGCTAAATCCCAGTGATAGGATCCCATGCCGTAGAAAATTTTGGCGAGAAAAGCCCACCATTTTTGTTGTTCTTAAGACAAAGACATATCAACCCCATATCCCCAAGTATATGGAAGTTTCCTAAATGGGGGTACCCCTAGATCATCCATTTATAGATGGAGTTTGCATGAAATAAACCATCCAGCTATTGGGGATCTCATATTTATGGAATCCCAAGTATGTATATGTTGATTATATATTATCAAGTATGTATATATTAATTAGATATTATCATTCAAGTATATATATATATAACTAAGCTTCAAGTATACAACACAGTATATATTCTATATATACATATTAATATAATCGTATAATCAGCTAAATCCTCATAATATTCATTGGCAAAATCACAAACATCACCAAACTGCGGCATAGCATCCTTGGGGCCCTAAGTTTTAACCAATACAACCTCAGTTGTTCAATCATTTTTTCTGCATGTTTGTTGATATATTTTCAAAGAAGCAGGTGTGTACATATATATATATAAAGATATTATATTGTATCATTATTGCTATGATTATTGCTAGAATTCATGTAAAAGTTTATGGTATTAACATTGTTTATAGTTATCACTATTCACTATATAGTTTATTGTTATTCATTATACAGTTTTTATTATCATTATTCTTCATTATACAATGTTTATTCCTATTCATGTTTATTGTTATACCATTCTGTTTATGATAACCATTAGTTTACACTAAAAACAATGAAATACACCTGCTTAGTTAACCAATGGTAATCGGTTGGATGGGTAAATCACCATGGTTTGTTGTTGCAGCGATGGTGACGTGACGTGCTCGGTTTCAGGCGAAAGAGAAGGCCATCGCCATGCAGAAGGAGAAGGAGAAATCGGCTGAAAAGAAGGCCGAAATCGGCGACGAGTTCGCCAATGGGGATGGAATTCGCAGAAAAAGACATGTGATTTCATAGGTATTAAATATTAAATGTGGGGCCCCCCAAAGGATAGCTAAGTTGTTTTAGAGCCACCATGAATACTATAGTTTTAAGTATCAACAACCATAGTGAAATTGGAGTTATAAACCAACTTAGCTATCGTTTAGGGGCCCCACATTGTAGATATTAACCACGAAAAGTACCCTCCAGTGTCAAACATGGTTTGCTGCAAAATCACCATTTTTTTGTACTTCCAGAATGTTCGATGGCTTTCCCGGCTCAAAAAACCTTCATTTTGATCGAGGATGTAGCTTGCGAGGCGACTGATTGCAAGAGAGTAATGTTTCGCGACGGTTTGTGAGGGTTATTCATCAACTTACAACTCGGGGCACCTGTGTTGAGACAGAGGGTTAAAAGATTCGGATTGAGCTATCAGACATGTAGATTTAACCATTTTCACCAGAAACACATTAGGATTTAACATCAGAACAGATATAACAGGATGCTGTATGGCCTCGCCTATTCAAGATCTCATATAATCTAATATGACTATGACCATATCATTCGGTTACCGCTAAATTAGATTAATCCAATTAAAGTTATTCAATCCCATGATACTATCCCACTTTTATTATTCAATCTGTTTTGACCATCATGGATTCACCTCCTCAACCAGGTCTCAGGAACGTTTTTTAGGTATAACCTGGCCCTTGGGAGAACAGACTGCTATGATCAGTTGATCTCCCACTGACTGCTATGGTAGTTTGTCTCACCATGTTTGTCGGTCAAATTGTCGACTTAGGCTGGGTTTATGTATGTTGATGTTTTTTTTAGAATCCAAGTTTGGTTAATCCAAGTTTGGTTAATCCAAGTTTGGTTAATCCAAGTTTGGTTAATCCAAGTTTGGTTAATCCACATTATTTATGTCAATCATCCAATTTTTCGTGGTTTTTGAGGTTGCTTGCTCCAAAGATCGGCTGGTCAATCATGGTCGATCTCCAATGTTTTGCTGGTTATGTCACCGTTGATGCTGGTTCCCTCCCCATTTCTATCAAATTGAATCACCATTCTTTGTTGGTTAAACCATCATTTAGGTGGGTAAAACCACGAATTTTATTGGCACAACCACCATTCGAATGTCAGTAGAACCACCATGTTTTTCCGGTTTTCGACCCATCGTTTGCTGGTCAAAAGTTGGCCCATGACGCCATCCCCAACAGGCCAATGCTGCACGAGAAGTTCGTGGCCGCATGGCTGCAGCGGCGCCCAAACGTCCCGTGCAGGACGGACTGGTTCCACGGTGATTTTTCCATATTTTTCCCACCGGAAAAGATGTGTTTTTTGGTGATTTCCTCACTGTTTCGACCATTTCTGGAACTGGGAATTTAGGAGTTCTTGGCTCGAAGGGGATGAAATTAACATCCCCCCCCCTTTAACCCTGGAATATTTGGGGGGGGGTAAGGCAAGAAATTTCTGAGAAATATTTCACCTGACCACATGAAATATCCCCCCCCCCCACATGTTTTTTGGGCTTCGAAAAGATGTGGGGGGGGGTCCTCCGGATGCAAGATTTTTAGCCCAG
>Ga0126342_10005680_pt1 | contig 21884 bp, 23 predicted proteins | sample Cyp1metagenome_FD_92528 | JGI IMG/M metagenome (GOLD analysis project Ga0126342, IMG submission 92528) | Coral microbial communities from Lord Howe Island, Old Settlement Bay, Australia - Cyphastrea 1 metagenome | ecosystem: Host-associated > Invertebrates > Cnidaria > Coral ... | reverse complement strand
TCGGGTATGGATCACGCAGTATCATGGGGTATGGATCGGGGTATGGATCATGGAGTATGGATCGTGTGTGGGCCCGGGACCTTGATCCATGCTTTGTATTTATACCCGCACCCATATGGGAATTTAGCCATCAATGAGTGGAGGCTTGAGAAAAAAAGCAATGATCTTAATCGGCAAATTGAACTCGTTTAATCAGCAAAAATGACGATAGTACAGTACATGACTGGTTGGTAGTTTTCGCGATTTGAACCCTTCTGAAACAAATGAGTTGATTGAGATGATTCCAAATAGAGTTGGAAAAACCAGTATTCTTAAAACAACCAACCAAATGGGTGCTTGGCTGATCCGCAAGTCTCAATGCATCTAACATATTCTACCTCCATCATTTTCATTTGCCGGCCATGGATTCATGATGTTTTATATCACTGTATATCATGCATTATCATATATCTTTCCAGTGATGGGTCTACAATAGCGAAGAACCCTCATCATTTAATCATGGTTCGTAAATGATATATGATTAAATTATGATTAAATGATGATATATGATATGTGGGGCATGATGTTTTATATCACAATATACCTTCATGATAGCATCATGCCCCGGGACCATCACCTGCCAGACCGGCTGCTGCCAGCATCTCCCGTCGCTGCAATGTCCTGAGGATTTTCCCAGCCATAAAGCTCCATTGAGTTGGGGGATCCTATGGCTTATGAAATGGATTCTGACAAGTGTTCCGATGATTACTGATTCGTGTTCGAGTCCCGCACCTTTCAGCAGCATCTGGCTGGATGAATGCATGCTGCGCAAACCGCAACAGCCCAACCACCTCAATATCTCGACCAAGGAGATGGGAGACACTTCTCTTGTTATCTGATAGAAATGTCTGAACCAACCATACATCATGGGTTTGAAAATCCAGAGGAACCCCCACCTAAATCCATTGGTTAGTAGCGGTTAGACCTATTGAACATTGCCATCTCCGACCGATCAGAAAAAGGTGAATTTCCTGAGCTGGCCGCGAGGCCCAAGACGGCCAAGTGGAGAAAGGAGCTGCCTGAGCAGGTCTTTGGAATGCACCTCGCTGAATTTGCCAAAGTTCGGATTTTTTCTCAGTAAATCAATGAATCAGGTAATTCACTATCCGGATGGCACAGACCATCACTATCTGGATGGTTTAAAAGGGATGGATAAACCATCCATAAACCATCCATAAACCATCCATAAACCATCCCTCTCATTCCCTCTCCACGGGAATAACGGATGCACCTCTCCGTGCCATGGCGTTTTGGCGGCGAATGGATCCGGTGGAACAGTCTTTGAGCCGCCGGAGCGGTGTAATGCAGTGGAACAATGCCAGCAGTGGCAGCGGAGGCATCTAAGTCAGTTGCTGCACATCCCCGTATGATGCATCGGCGCATATCTATGGAGTGATTTTTTTGGATCGATCTGGGCATTGACACAACCAGCAATGATGGTTTTTGGCAACAACTTCCATAGGCAGTATGAATTTCCACGTCCAAATCCAATCCAGAAAACGCCCAATCCATTGAAAGTCAGCCCCAACTGAGGAGAAAAACAACACCGCTGAGTGCCAAACTGCCAGGCAACTGTCAGTGTTGTGTCAGTTGACCTGAGAAAATTCGCTGTGGTTGGGAAGGCAATAGATTCATGTTGCTTCTCAAAGCAAAATTCCTCAACGTCTGGGAGCTACTCCCGTTTCAGGAAAGCTGGACCACTTAAGACACATCCATGTTTCACCAGTCCCCAGTTGTTTCTTTATCATAGCAAGTTGGTTTTGGTGGTCAGCTTGCTTCAGGGGCATGATACCCTCATCCAAGAGAAATGGCAGCATTATTTGATCACCATCAAGTTGATCCCCAAAAAAAGTAAGGAAATCTATCATCTATCCATTTCTATCCATCTGACTGCTACTATTGTGATCTTAGACACCCCACCTTTTCAAGACCACCCAACCAGGTTTACAGCAAAAACATCCGCAACTGAAACAAGTCTCCATCCCTTATCGTCTTCAGCTCCCAACGCTGATGTATATGCAGTCTCAGTGGCAGCTGATGGGGGTTGCCAGGCGGAGGGGAGGATCAGACCATAAACATTGAGATCAAGTGTGGGTGACTTGGATTCGAGGAAAACCTGCACAACATGACCCGTGACTTGAACTTGTGATCAAAAAAATACAAACCCTAAGGATCTGAAATGCGTCTTAATGTCAAACCGAAGCAAGCCGTTTGAAGCATCTAAAGGGCTTGCGGCAGGTTCCAAGAGTACTCTTGTAGGAGGTTCATTTCAACCCATTCCAAAATCACCCTCAACTAATTAATTACCGAGTCCTCTCCTGCAAACAGAAACTGAACGTAATTATCCTTCAAAACTTGTTTAAATTCCCTAACTAATGTCACATCTAATCACAAAAAAAAAGAGGCTCACAGTTTGATCACAGAAATTTCATGGTTTACTGCTTCTAGACATATCCAAAAATCCCAGTTTTTTGTGGCCACCGAGCCCCTCACTGGCGCCGCTGGAGGGGAGGCCGCGATGATCGGCCCACCGATGTCGGACTCTGTACTGCAGCCGGCCTGAGGTTCAGGGCTGGGGAGAACTCACCCTGTCAACCTGGCTGGGATTTTTGAAAGAGAATCAATGTACTTCGATGTACATTAATGTACATTCATGATGAATAAGTTCAACCTTAATGTACATGGTTATGTACATCATATTAGGGTAATTTCAACCTTTTAACGCCAGACCCAAGATGAAAAAGCCCAGATATGGAATTTAAACATGTTCTCAGTAAGTATTTGGACATCAATTTATCTGGTCAAATCCCAGGACTGAGCTTCCGACAATGGAGCACAGCTTCAATTTCACCCGGTAGTAGTTGCCAGTGACGATGTTGGAGGTAATGGTGTAGCTCAGGACAGTCCTTGGTTTTTAGCGCCCAAAACTCACCCAGGACGTTTCACCAGCTCTGCCTGAGATCCCCTGACGTGTCATAGACGGCGATCTCATCATAGGTGTTGTCCGCATCATTGGCGTCATCGAGCTCAGTGTTGCCAGAGGTGCAAAGACTTCAAGGATTGGATGAAAGAAGAAATGGTTCAACTATGTTCAACTACAATCACCTTCATGCTATATCACATGCGCTCACCAGTCCATCCATCATGCTCGGAAACTGGTTCAGAAACCGCCCTAAGCTCTTGAAACCTCAGTATCTCAGGCCATCCCACTCTTCCAACTTCCCATCTTCCCATTCCACTTACCACATCTGGCAGCTCCCAACCCCATCCATCCATCCTGGGCATCATCCCCTGCTGACCCGGGCTGCCCCACCAAGATGCGCCACCCCGTGTGGGACGAGCTGCTCAACTGGATGTTCGTTGGTTGATACAGCGCCACTGTGACGCTGGTGGCGGTGGCCGTGAGGACCGGCGCCTTGGTGGCACTGGAAATCATGGGAAGAGCTTGGGGTTGGGGTTAGTAAATGTTAGTAAGTTTGGTTGGGGAAAACATAAGGGTTTGTACAGATTTCTGGGAACATGTTCGGAGGTATCCAAATGTTAACTTGGTTTTCAAAACCATCGGTGTGGCCCAAAGATCAAGTGTACAATATCAGAAGAGCATTGTCTCTCCTGAAATGATGATGATGATGATGATGATGATGTGATGAAGTGTCCATTGATGGCACCCTCGTCATTCAACAAAATGCGCAGCCAAAACTACCTTCCATCATTATCACTTCATAAGCAACATCCCTGCATATCCCCGCAAAAGTGGCTGCAAATCAACACCCAATATGAAATTCTATCCAAGCCCAAGATTCAACTCAATCAGCCACCACCCAATCATCCAATCCCCATCTCTGTCGAGCTACCGCCGGAGTCAGTGGAATCGGTGCACAGTAAATGCCCGTAGGATCCGAATCCGCCTCAGTACAGAAAGAGTCGACAAGACTGGGAGAGGTCAATGGCTGGATTGTTGGATTGTCAACAATTGAGCCTAATTTGAATATCATTGAATCATTGATGATATAACAACATCAATTGGAAACCCTGAAAACTTGACCTCATAAGAATTTCTAGGCAAATCATTACATGTCATCCCCAAAATCTCCCTGGCACTGCTCTGCACAGAGCCTATGCGCCCTGGGACATCCTGGGACATCCTGGGATTTCCGGACACCTTCGCCGGCGCCCACGCCGTTCACAGCTGACACCTTGAAGTAGAACCTCCCAGCTGCACCAGTGGAACCATCTTTTGGAAGCAAACCAAGGCAGCTGGGAACTCATGGATTCCACCATTCCCGAAACACACCCCAATATGGAAAAAGAACAAATCCAATACCTAGGTTTCTCCAGGGGATATCGGGATAGTTCATATTGGAGGGAAGGGATTGTCATGAAATTTGATCACTCAAAATATCTCAAAATGATGGCCTCTTACTTCTTGAACATGACAGCCGTGTGAGAACTATACTTGTTGAGAAATGAGGTGCCCCCACTTTGGGTCTCTAGGCCCCAAATGACCCATCAATCCTTCAAATCCCCTCAATCAAATCGGGAATTATTGGGCTACAATTCACAACCCCGTGAACATCATTAAGAAAAGCAACAGCAGAGTGCATCATCAGCTCTTCAACCCTTCAGTTCTGCCCAAATTGTTTCATACCCCACCCCGATCTGTCAACATGTGCCCACCACGCCCAGGGCACATCTGCGAAGAACCGCAGTTGTAGGTGAAACTGTAAACGGAGGCATCTGCTGTGCTTCCTGGCCGCAATAGCTGAGCTACCCATGGCCATGGGCATGTCTATGAACGCGCACAGATTTTGGAAAAGTGGCCATGTATCAAACAAATTTCATGGACAATTATGGGCATTAATGGGCGCATTTTGCAGGAATATGCTGCTATATATTGTGCAGTGCATGGCACAAATTCCAGGTCATCCTGCATGAGATTTCATGGGCCCATGACCTGCAGCTGCATAGGTAGTGCCACCATCCAGGGAAACCTTGATGTTGTACCTTAGTAGCCACGTCAAAGAGGAGTTTCAACCCAAATTCGACACTTTTTCTGGGGCTCTGAGCAATTTGAAAAGAAAACACATACTGGAGATGCTAAGGGAGGCTAAGTGCGGCTCTGAGATAAAGGAACACCTCCATTGTCCTTGCATTGCTGGGCATTGCGGCATGTCACATGACAGCTGTTGGCACAGCCACGGCAAATCACTGCGAATCCAATGGATTGGTGGCAGCTGCGCAACGTGCCGTTGATTTTTTCTGTTTTGAAAAGCTGCTGTGGCTGGAGAACAAGCCGCTAAAGTCTGCGAAGATTGCCGCGACTGCTGACAAAGCAATCGTGGATCTGTCCCCTGTGAGCAATCAAGCACTCTTTGGGCACTCCCAACCTCTTTCAACATCAAAATTTGGTCACACAAACGGAACAAGGCAGAGGTCACCACCTGCTTGTGTGACTGCAATTGACTGCATCTTCGAATTGCGGCTCATAGCCAAGGCATCCATGACGACCAGCTGCCTGCATTGTTGCCACCCTTGGTCTTGCAATAGCGAGCAGCTCGCTGGACTTTCTGATCGCCAGTGAATTGGGCCACAAGTTTTTTCGAAAACTCTGGGTCCTCGGCATCTTTGAGAAGACGATTGTGGGTTTTCAGTTTCTCCAGCCCATTCACACGTCCCTGCCACCCTGGCTGTTGGTTTGCCTTTTCGTTTTCAATGAGTTGCTGCAAATAGGCCTCACTGGGCATGGTGTGAGGCCGCATGGCAATCTCGTTGAGCCTCTCCCTGCACTTCTTCATCTTCAAAATCTGCTGCGCCAAGATTTGGTCACTTTTCTTCATATCATCCAGGAGGCCTTGCATGATTTTCTCCTTGTCAAGCCGGCCTTTGTTTGCTTCGTCGTACTTTACCTTCAAGTCATCAAGGGTCTTCTCCTGTGTCTCCATATACCATTCCAAAATGTATGGAAGATTCTGATGCTTGGACCAATGGCACTTTTTGGGGCACTCTTGGCAGTATCCATTCCTCATGACGCAGCAGTTTGCTTTCTGCGCATCATTGGCAAAGATACAGTTGTTGTGGCAAGTCTTGTCACATTCTGTGCAAGTGGTGGTATTGTTGCTGGTGGCAATCTTGCGGAACTTTGGCACCTGCACCTTCAACTTGAAGTCTTTGGCGCCTTCCAGCTGGTCATCAAAGAGAGCAAACTGTGCAGCCTGTTGCTGCAAGGAGTTGGCATATCCCAGGGTCAGTTTCACCTGAGGCCCTAAATTCTCCAAGGTAACCTCAAGCTGTTCGCGTTCACTCATGACCTGCTTGCTCAAGTGCAGGCTCTTGGGGTCCATACCAGACAGCGAATGGAAAAAGTCCGACATGTTTTTCTTCCCCATGTCCCAAAACATCTTGCTCACAGCATCGGTTTCAGAGCCATTGGGGTCCACAAACAAGGCAGAATTGTTGAACTTGAAGAAAGCCCTCATTGGAATGCCACCTGCCCGAACTGCTTCGAGTGCCTGGGGCTTCTCACCATCAGCAAACGTGAAGCAAAGGAGGATGTTGTCCACGATGTCCTTCCCAAACAAACCAAGGATGGCGTTCCAAACATACTGCTGTGACTCTGTCAGACGTGCTGCTGAGGCAGGAGCCACGAAGCAAACACCTGTCAAAATGTCTACGTGTGTTGACATGTCGTGGAAGAACTTCTTCATCTGGTCCACGATCTTGTGGTCGAAATGGAGTCCACGTGTGTCACCAAAGCCCGGAGTGTCAACAATGGTGACATTGCTGTGCACTGGGCTGCCTTTCACAGCCGGGATCTTGTAGGCTGTGATTGCGTCAGTTTGACTGGCAGCGCCTCCTGTTTGCAAACTCTCCTTGGTGACGGTTTGGAGCTCGTCCACAACCTTGAAGCGGATGTTTTCTTCCCACTTCACGTCCAGCAAGTAGTTGAGCATGCCATCTATCTGTGTGGATTTTCCGGCTCTGGTTTGCCCCACGACCAGAATCACAGCTTGCTTCGCAACATCAGCCTCAACGTGTGCAGGAGGAATCTGGGCTTCCATCACACGGAGCGAGCACGGGTGCTGCTTGGGCTCAATGTTCTCACCGAAGGAGTACGTGTACTCTTTGCGGTCTGTCTCCTTGAAAGGCAAGTAGGCCAACTCCAGGCCATTTTTCTTCTCCACTCTCATGGCCTGTGCTCCTCTCAGCACATCCAAGAGCTTTCCTCCGATGGATGGTTCAGCCAGAATGGCTTGGTGCTCCTCCATCACCAGCTCTCCTAGCTTCTTGCGATCTTCCTTGGCAAAACCGCAATCCATAGCGGCTGCCATGAGATCTTCGGGCGTCATCGACATCAGCATACTGACTTGACCATAGTCCCCATTCTCGTGGTTGAACATCTTCAAGGCATACTGCTCCAAGTTCTTCTTCTTCAGGAAGTTGACAAGATCCTCAGGTGCATCAGAGAGGACAAGCTCGAATTCTGTAGAGCTGTCACTGCTTTTGTCACGCATCATGTCAAGAACCTGCAAGAACTTCATACGGGCATCCTTCGCCATGCCCCAATCCACAGCCACATCTCTCAACTCCTCATCTGGCATCTGAAGCAGCTTCTCAGCCTCCTGGATGCTGTTGGCAAATTCAGACAGGCCATTCTCCTTCATCAAGCCGCGCAGTTGCTCCGAACGTTCTACTTGAGCAAGTCGGTCATGCAAAGCTGGAAGGAGCTGCAGAAACCTCTGGCGATTGTCTTTCTTCATGCCAGCATCAGTGGCCACATCTTTCAACTGCTCTTCATCCAGTGCCAACAGTTGGTCCATGTCAACAGGGATCTTGTCAACAAATGTGGACAGATCATACTCCTCCATCAACGCAGTGAAGTGCTTCCACAGATGTTGCTTGGGAAGACTCGCCATCACTTGCAGGAACTGCTTGCGCTGATCCTTGTTCATTCCAGCCTTCGCTGCCAAATCAATCAAATCATCTTGATCCATATCAAGAAGATCAGCAGCATCCACCGGGAAGTGCTTGGCAAAGGCTTCCAAGCCCACCTGTTGAAGAAGTTCTGGCAGGTTCAGGGACGCCATCACTGTCGTGATCTGTCGAGACAGAATATTTGATCTCGGGTGCTGGGAGCTTGACACAAATCGCTGCCAGCCATGCCACAATTGGCCGCACTTGCATTTTCAGAAATGCATGGAAGAGTGCCAATCCAAAGATCCAAATGGTCACACTCGGTGAAACATGTGAAGCTTCACATTTAAAGTGACAGTCGACTGCAACTTGCCTGAAACGTTGGCAAACATCAAACACAGATTTTAGCGGCACAGTGACAAGTCCTTGCCAACGTAGTCCCATCCCAACGTGATATCCGTTGCTGAGGAGGTGATGACATACGGAGCAGATGGGGCCTGGCACAAACATCAGTTGTACAAAAGAGCTATAAGAATTATAAGATCTATTCAATCTATTCCAGCAGCAAAGTCTTCCGCTTTCAGTGTGTGTGTGCACGTTTTCACGGTGCAGACATGTTGAGTTTCTTCTCAACGCCATCTGCTGACACACACACACACATGTTTCGCAGCTTGCCTCTGGCAGCGCACCGCACACCAAGTCCAGCCTTGATCAAAGCTACCACCACAAACTGCACCAGATTCTTGCTGCATTTTGACGGCAATCGACACCAATAAACATAGATTCCGTGAGGGTATTCTAGGTTAATCCATTCATTAGATCCAATCTACAGATATCTACAGATATCTACAGATACTCCAATAGTTTGATCCATTCATTAGATCCATTCTTAAGGTATCTTTGTTGGGCCACCATTTCACCGCAGTGCTTGGTGGAAATGCAAACTGGGCGGCAGACTGCGAAGTCCAGCTACCGCACTCGTTGATGTTGCAAGCGCGAACCTGCCAGCGGGATCCACGGGGGCAATGGGTTTCTGGCTGCTGGTTTCAGCAAAAAAAGTGCACAAACTTATCGTGAACTCCACCGGGATTCAGCAAACATCAACAAACAACACAAATGTGGTTGAGAGTTGGATTCGACCCATGGTCAAATTTAGCTCCACAGAGTAGCTATGCAGGTGCGCCTCAAAGCGGTAGGTGTTGCCAGCCGTCAAAGGCGTAGAAGGACTTGCCTAGCAGCTTCCATTGGTCAGTACCGGGACCAATGAAATGCACGTGCAAAAGTCATCCAAAAACTCGTGAGCATCAACTTAAGACATCTGAATGGCAGGTTCAATTAGCTGACCACTGCATTCTCAGCAAACAGGTCATAGAAAATCTCAACTGACACCCATTTCTGCTTCCAAGATGAGTTGGAATTCTGAGCCGCTGGCAACTTTGAAGGCAGGCGATGTGGTGATCGTTTGCACCGCTGTGATGGTGGTTTGATCGTTCCACCGCACCTAGAAGGCGCCAGCAACTGGCAGTTTTGGACAACATATGAGGGTTTCCTTAAATGGGGGTACCCCAAAAATGGGTGGGTTGAAAAAATGGAAAATCCCTATTGAAATGGATGCGAGTTTTACACAATGTTACATATTCCCCTAATAGGCCCTAAAACTGTCAAGGGGGGAGGGTATATCCTCCATATTCCCTGGCCATTCAACCATCGAAGGGGACAAAGTGGTCCCCTGCAGTGCCTCGTAGCGGATGATGGCGGCTTCATTGGCATGGACTGCTGCTGGAGTATCCCATCCAACCTGGCGGGTGGCCTTCCTGGGGACTGCATGGGGTGAAGGGTAAAGCCACAGGATACCATAGATTTTACCATGGAAAGTGGAAAATGGTGGAAAATGGTGGATTTTTTTGTGCAACTGTAAATATTCCCTTTGTCCAATTCTTGGAGTGTGAGACTTGTTCGTAATAAAGCATGCTGGGATCTGTAGGTCACCCCATGCCTGCAAGGTGTAGATGGAAGAGGACACATACCTGCAATCAGCAAGCAGCTGGTAGCTACCAACTACTGGTATCACAGATCCTATCTCACCCACGAGGCATTTTGGATGGAGAACATGCCCAGATCTTCAAGCAAGTGTCTGAAATGCGCCACAGTCAAAAACAAGAGGGTGCCAGGGTGCAACTGCATTTGCCAACCTATGCCAAACTTTATACTGCACATCAATACTGGCGAAAATTCTGGGTAAAGCCAGCATGGGGCATGCTGCTTCTCAAGGGGACCATCCACAGGGCCTGAAGTTCTGTGGAACGCCAGGTGCTTCGGACGCCGCAAAGGAGGAAATGCCGCTGTAGGCACCCATGCCTTCGGTGTCCAGTCATCATCCCATTTGGACCATGCCACATACTGCAACTTGACTATGGTGTGGTAAACCCAATTGCCATAAACTACCATTTGGGGGATGATTTTCAATCCCAGCCACATTTATGGCATCGGGTCATTGGGTTACACCACATTGATATCCACTACCAAGTCGCCAGTGGCAACTGAGACACCAACCATTGGCGTTGCTGGCTCGGATCTGGCGCGGGACAGCTGGCGCATGAGATTGAGATGTGGCGATTGGGATCAACACCCTATTCATTGGGAATAACCTCTGGTAATTTTTGACATAGCTATTGAAAATGGCCCTTGATAGTGGATTTTCCCATTAATAGCAGGGTGATTTTCCATAGTTATGTTAGTTTACCAGAGGGTACAAACACACATCAACTCCCAGCTATGGGATTCACCGAGGTCCTACATCTGAGTGCAATGCCTGGAATCGGTAGGTCTCTCCCGTGTTCAGAGTATCCTGTCTGTGGGTCAGAGCCGTTCCCGCCTCAGAAAACATTTGATCAGAGATGCGACACCAAGTGGTGCTGGTATCCATTTTATCCATTTGTTGTGGATGAATAGCTTTTGTCATTTGACTACCTAGAGATGATGGTATCAATGGTATCCACTTTTATAGTTTAAGCCAAAGTTCTACAATGAAAAATATGATGGTGCAGGATTTCTCTTCTATTGATGGTATTGTTGTGTATGGTTCTGACTGGGTCTCTGGCATAGATCTGGTTCACAATGCTTCCACCCGTTCCAGCGCCATTGTCGAAGTACAACTCATACCTCAACAAGCAAATGTGGGCCATATTCATCCATATTCAACAACTCAAATCAGCATAAACATGCATAAGCTATGAAGGATTCAATGGAATTGTCCTCTCATTCACAGCAAAAACACACCTTGATCCGAGGCGTCCACTGCGTGATGGCCAAGCCAGTTGGCGCTGTCCAGGACACCTGCCATTCGGCAGTCCAAGTGGCCAACAGAAACCTCAGGTCATACTGATGATCTTTTTTGGATCATGTGCAACCCGGTTGCTATGATTATTATCATATGATACCATATATATATACAGTATACGATAGATACAAGCATTGTAGTGGTAGAAGATGTTCCAATTGTACAATGATGAACGATAAAACCCAACCATTCGATGTTTTGTAAGTCTGATTGTAGAAGCATCAGGGACCATTTATCTTTAGCATCAAACCCCAATCCTTGCCAGTTGATGAACCATTAACCCGCTACAGATTCTGATTGATAGTTTACTATAGCGATAGTGGATCAATCATCAAAGTCCGATTCATTTTTGAGTTGTCCTAAAATCTCAAAAAAATCACTGCGGATTGCGCTTCTTACCCTCTAGTAAATTATCAAAGACCCTGAACCAAGTTCTGCCAAGTCGTGGAAACTCATCTTCCAACCCCGACTGATGGAAGGGTCTATGTTCATTTGGATGATGATGAACAATCTCCCACTTTTTTGGAGGATTTTCCGATTTTCCCAGCTGTAAACCTCTATTTGTTGTTCGGGAATTTCCCAGCGGAAAATGCCATGTTTCATGATACCGGAAGGTCACCATTCATGATGATTCATCACTGTAATGGTGATGACATTAAGCACTATCATTTAATTCATCACCAATTAATTCATGGTAAGTCACTATAATTCCAGAAAAAAATAATCATTGATCACCTATTACTAACCATCACATTTCATCACCATGACATTATTCCACGAATCGCAGCTTCCCCCTGGCACCCCATCCCCACCTCAATGCTGGTCTGCGTGGCTGCCACCAAAGTCAATGGGTCGGCAGCGAAGGATGGCAGTGCTCCGGCCTTGGAGAGGCACACCGGGCCACATCACTGCCACTTATATCATATATGTAATATATAATATAATGTACACATATATATATATATATAATGTATATGTATATATATATATATATCTATATATCGTATATATTACAATAGTAAAATTTATTGTATAATATTGTATAATATTGTATATGATGATTCTATGCTTACAGGGACGACCCGCTGTTGGCCTTGATTGAAAAATGGATGTTGGATATGTTGGATGACGTATTCGGCTTGAAAATCAGAAGAAAGCTGAGAGATTTTGATCAAACACCAGTGGAAAAGTGACTCTAGAAATACATAAAAAAATACCCCATGAGACTGCAAACAACCAACTTAAGTTCGTAGTTCAATAGAACTTTCTGGTTGAAAATCACAACAGCTTGCATGTTGCATGTTGCTCAAGTTGCCCATGATACCAATATATATATATATTATTATAATCTAACCAAGCAACACTAGAATATGGGAAAACCATCTCCACCAATATCCATTCATCAGTATATTCCCATCTTAATAATTATTACCGAACAATAGTGATGAACAATTGACCAATATTCATAATCAACCAATTATATCATATCATATCCAATCAATATCCAACAAATAATGATAACATCTAATACTTTAAGCATTGATTAGCCAAACATATCCAGTCATATCAATACATCATGCCAATGAATCACGATTCTCGATTCGGATCCCCCATCACCTGAGGACCACACCGTAACTTCCAAGCCTCCCGTGGGAGAGCCAACCTGCAACTGAGGGCTATCCGTCCAACAAAATCCATGGGGGGCCAGGAGAGTTGGAGCTGGGAAATTTGACCTTCCCAACTCCAACTGAGATAGTCAGTGCTTTTATTCCCATGAAGATCAAACATGTTCACAGGAGATGTTTTTGTCGCAAAGTTCGGGGGGGCCTGGTCGCAGATTTTGGAAAATCCTGGGCTGAGGGCCCCCACATCGCAGTTGTCAGCCGCGCACACATAGACCTGCTGATTTTTGAGGATTTTAGTTCCAGGATGATCATCGGATGATCACCCAAAAATGGAGCTTAAAAAGACAGCATTTTCAATTCATGATTTAATCATGACACAAAATCCTGTGAGGTTGGATGATTACTGTCCCAAAACGAAACCTGGAGATTTGATCCTCAAAGATGACATGTTTTCCAATCTGTTCAGCCCAATTTTCAGCTCAATTTCTGGCAACGAGAGCCCAGCCATGAAGCCGTAAGTGGTGCCAGCTTGCAGACCTTGCTGCACGTGGTAGAGGACCTCAATCTCCCAAGGTTGATGATTTCGGTGTTTCACTGTACCATATATATATATATATATATCTGAAGAGTCTGAAGATGACATGAAGAAATGCCATGTTCAAAGTTGATCAAAGTTGTCTTCCAAATCTCTGAGGCTCCGGCTGATGGTCCCGCATCATGTGCCAGGGAGTATGGATTGGAGCCTTGTCGCATATAGACCTGTCACGAAACGGCCATATCTTCGCAGAAAAATGGCTGTTCAATTGGACCGAAACTGATGAAGACTCACTAAAAAAGAGTCCAGCAAGTTCTCCAGTACTCATTTCCAGAATCTTGACCAAACAGAAATAACAGCAGAATCACCAGTTATCAGAAATAACAGTTGATAATCAACAGAAACAACAGAATCATTATCAGTTTTCACCAGTTGATCCAGTGGATCACCTTGTAGCCAGTGATGAGAGCACCCAGGCAGCCTGCGACAATGGCAGCCACTGTTCACCGTTGTGCGGCCTTCATCGGTTTTTATATGTTTTTATTCAAACGTGGAACCAGAATCAACACATATTAAAACAAAATAACTGATTAGTAACATAGCATAATTACCAGTTGATATACAAAATAACTGGATCAAAATAACATAGCATAGCTGTATAGATCTGTATAGCATAATTACCGGCGTTTTTACAACCACTTGTTGCTTCTCCGGACCTCATCCCATGCCATGGGAAACCCACCTGTGGAGGCCGGTGGGGTCCACACCAACTTCACCGAGTAATCCGTGTGTTCCGTGGCCACAAAGCTGGCCACTGGATCTGGCCTGGAGCGGGTGGAAGGTGGGCATCATGGATTAATGGTGGCTTTAATGGTGGCTTTAATGGTGGATTTTGTGGGAATTGAATGGGTTTGGCTCAATGCCCAGAATATCCCAGAATTCAATGGATATAACATGATATGACCTGAAAATGGATATCTAGGCGAGCTACAAGGATGATTCCCATCCAATTCCCATCCAGTGACGTCAGAGGTCATTTTTTTTCCGGCCAGAATTTATGGCAAGTTGATGTCGGGTAAACCATGGGACAAGGATGCTTGAAACCACACTTAGGATGTGGAGGGATCTTGGGAGGACAAACATATGGAGGCCAGCCAAACAATGGGTTATCCTTATTCATAGAAAACCATCCGATTACATATCCAAGTCAGTGGGGATAAGTTTAGTATGACCCATCCAAGTTTGCATTTGGGGCAGCGATATTTTGAGTCGGAAACGGGATCAAATCATCCACTTTACATCTTGAGGTTGATCGGCTTGAGCCCAACTCATATTTGTGGCCCTGGAAAACATGCAAACAAACTGGCTGCGGGATACGAGATCCGTCTGAAAGCATCAAAAACCATCGGAAATTCCCATTTGTTCAGCAGAAATACAGGATTCTCCAGCAATCTCAGATAAGATTTGCTCCCTGGAGATCTCATTCTCTTGTAAAAGTAACTATAGCTATGGACAATCACAATATTTAAAAGGTAAATCATCATTTAAAAAAATCTATCAATGGCCCATTTTCGCTATAATAACCGAAGGGTAATGGCTGAGATCCATTGAAACCTTCTGAGTTCCCGGGCAATGCACAGACTTGGGTACGATAGACTGGACTTGCCTCAGCTGCCAAGCTCGAGCGAAAGCAATGGAAAATTCCGGCCGTTTATGTCATCATATCATACCAATATGTCTATATATAACATATATACTATCTAAAAATAGGTGTAATTATCGATAATAGATGAGAACAGGTGATAGATGATAACAAGTGAAAACAAGTGATAACACATAGTAATAGATGGTAATACGTCATAAATAACAATACACAATAATAATGATAAATCGTGATAAATCAAAGGATTTCGGCACATATTTCTTCCGTGCAGCCATTACCAGTGATTGCCTGGTAGCCCGCGCCTGTGACAAACCAATGGCATTCTCCGCGTAGACCACGAAGCGTAGGAACTTTCCTTCCGGCCTGGCGTTGTGCTGAGGAAACCTGCAGAACTTCCGGGGCCCATCTTCGCAAAGCTATGCAAAGCTTGGAAGAAAAGGTGGTGAAAGTTGAAAGGATATGAAAAGCATTGAAAAGCTATAGATTGGCAACATTTTCATGACCCCAAAAGAACAGTCATAAGAACAGGATGATTTTAAGAACATTCTGGATCCGTTCTTCCACAATCTCCAATGCCATCCGACCCAAGCATGCCAGGTATCGCAGAGAATCGACGGTGTCGGAGAAGGTGGAACTGCTGTAGGTCCTCATTGCTGGTTTTCTCCAACAGTCACAGGGATTTACCCTCGTTCTTAGTGGTGTTATAAAACCAACCACGACGTGGACATAATTCATGGGATACACAACCAACACATATATATATATAATATAATATATATATATAATATAATATATATATATATATAATATATAATATATATATAATATATATAATATATATATATATTAATATACATATATATATTAATATACATATATATATATATATATTAATATATCTTATTTGGTTTTGTCCGGAATGGGTGATGGACCCCAACAGAAATTGTCGAGGAACTGTTGCAAAAAAAAAGGAGAGAATGCAAAGAATGTCGGGGTCTACTTGGCTTACCCAGCACATCAGATCTGAAGTGAAGTGCATTCCAAAGCCAACATGATTCGAAAGTCCCGTGTCCTGTTGTTGCTGAAGTCGGTGTAGTCACCGCTGTCGTAGGAGAGGACATATCCTGTGTACAGCAGATTGACTTGTGACAAACTCATAGTGCTGAGCAGGACTGTACCAGAAAACGGCAATCTTTTCTCAGGTCAGGACTGTACAAAATATTCAAAGAATCATTGGTCTAGTTGCTATGAATATACTCTGGTAATTTGTTACATAGCTATTGAAAATGGCTATTTATAGTGAATTTTCCCATTAAATATGGTGATTTTCCATAGTTATGTTAGTTGCTATGAATATACTCCATCTTATGCTGGTTGGTGCTTTTCCCTCTTGAAACATCTCACCTGTGATGGGCGAACTGCCGTCATTACTTGGAACTGTCCAGACGAGCTGTACCGACCTGGGAGGACCGGGCAGGAGGACCGTTGTTTTGCCCAGAAAGCCATGGGGGAGTTTACAGGGATGTTTATACCAAGCAAACATGGCATGTTATCATGTTACCAACAAAGAAGTGGGGATGTATCAAGAAGAAATGTGGATTTGGCAACACAGATCTGGACATTATCAAAATTCAAGAAGAAATGTGGAGTTATTATGAAAAACAGGGATAGCACTCCCAGAAATAGGGATGAAAATGATAGAGTGCAATGATGCAAGGTGGTACACCCTAGCCCTATCAAATATTAGTTGGAAGCCCAAAAAAAATAGTTGAGAAATGATCATTACCAAACTCCTGCAATCAAAGACACACAAGCTGCCATTGTTGACTTCCTTTGGGCAAGCTATGGCAAGCCTCAAAACCAATGCTTAATAGAAATTGACCATACATGGTTATAAAATGTTATAAATTGCTAAGATCCTGAACTTAGTTGACTTCCCAAACTGTCCTGGTTCATATCCCAAATGTCGCTGTAGTTGTGGTGCTCATCTCCCAAACCAACCATCTCAGTTGCCCCGGCGTGGTGGTGCGGTTTTCTGCAGGATCACGAGCAGGAGCATCCATCCTGGCAGGACTTCCAACATCTGCAACCAATGTGGGGCTTTTGCAAAAATGGTTGATAAACACCAATCAACAATGATAAACCATGGTAAATCATCATAAACCTTGAACATCCATCAGTTTCTCATAGTTTATCATGGTTTATTCCCCATGAAGATGACCATCAAATTGGGCTGACCTCCCTTTCTAGAAACAGTCGGCCATATCTTCCACCAATGTTTTTGATGCGACATGGCTTGAAGAGATGGACACCATCCAAGGCCGGATCCAAGCTCTGTACGGGTTTCAGACTCTGGTCCCGTGTTTTAACATGCCAATCATGAACTGCTAGAGCCAACATCCAACAGCCAAACCCTGTGGAGGAAACCCAACACGATCCGCTGCCAGCATCTCCCCCAATTCTTGCTATTCATAGAATATATATAGAAATTATAATGGAATTATAATGGATCATGACAAGTGATGATAATCACCTCCAAAAACATTGGGCACCAATGAGTCACTAGAAGCTCCATTTTTTTCCTCACCACTTCCAGCATCAGAGATGCTAAGCTGCTAAGCCATGCCAGGTTCTCTGTGTTGGCACCGTTCCTCCTGGAACCAACGTCTCTGAAGACCTTGGTGGTATGAGTCACTCATGGAACATGAAAAACCATGAAAAACCAACTTTTTGTTTATCTTCTTTAAAAAAAAAGGAACAACTTGAACTTCCACTTCGACTGGGGTGCTTTTCTCCCCACATGTGTGCTGTTTAAATCCGTAGAGTTTTTGTATGTTTTTGTGGTCTAAATACCTCCCTGTTGCACCGATTAAGGCCATGGCTGCAAGGATTCCCCAGCTGCATTCAGCGCAGTGGCAGCAAATTTGTAGATGAGGCCACCTCTTTTTCAGCCATACAGGGGGAGCACCAAATTCAAGCCGTCAACCCAACAACAAACCACGGCCAACCACTTGATGATTCTAATTGTGTACATTAACTTCTCTATATCTTTACCCATTTGATGATTGGTTTACACTTGAAAGGCCACTACACATTCGAATGATGATACTTGATATCAATTGATATACTTTTTTCATGACTGTTTTCAACATCCTGAAACATCTAGACATATCTAGAGCATTTCCCCTTTTTTCAGGTGCTTTAATTACTGGCTTTACCACCCATTTTCCACGTGTTTTCCCTTTGAGTCCGAGACCTGAAAGGCCTGTGACTGTGAAGGACGTGATCTGAGGTTGTCCTTGACCTGGAATGCGAAAAACTCTGGAGACCCCCATGGTTCCCATTGGGAAAATGATATTTGTCCATTCAGAAGGTGGGAGTTTTCATATGTTTTCCACATCGTGTGGTTGGTTTAGAGGAGTTTATATAATGAACTTGTCTATCTACTTGGGGGAATCTTGGGGACCTATCTAGATTCCTCTACAATAAAAAGGGCCACATGCGTCTTGAGTCTGCTGTTGCTTGCACCCCTACATCTAAATGGTAGCCGCGGTAGCCCTAGTCGCCCCATGACTCCCATGAACCAGCCATCTCTGCGTTGCGGACCGTTCCACAGCACGATGTTGATCGGATCGTTGGCTCCATTATTCCTGTCAAGGTCTGCTACCCTCTCACTGTTGGACTTCGGTAGCGCGGTACATGGTATCATCTCCATGTTTTTTAAAGCACAGTATCAGATTCACCAACAAAAATTGATGGCTTCGCAACTTCTATAGTGTCTTCCCTGTTCTCAAGAGAGTTTTTTCCTGTCTTAACAACTTTTTCTGCCGAACTGGTGGATTCCCCAATTGTTTAACAATTGCCATCAACAATGGACTGGTTTTAGGAAAAACTTTACCGGAAAACCAGGATGACTTTCAACTTTCAACAGTGTGGGTTTCAACTTTCAACCCTAAAGTTTCCATTCTTCATCCATTTCCTCAGATGTTCATCAGATTTTGCTGCAGAGTTCCCACCTGTAAAGCTTGTATCCCAGCAGTTGCGAGCCACCGGAGTTCGCTGGAGGGGTCCAGGAAACTTGCAGCCTCAAGCCCCATGTCTTGGCTGGAGGGTCAAGGGTAGGGGAACCAACATGGAACCAACGGTCCCACGTACTGACCATGTCCTATTGAACACAGAGCATCAAATATTGGCGGCCCAACAATCATGAGCCGTCGACATCGAATTCCGAATGTCGCAAGTTCTGTACAGTAATTGGTTGTAACATGTTGAAACTCTTCACAAGTCTCCTTGGCATTTCCCCCCAAACTACAGGGCTGCTCCCAACAGCTCAGATACAGAACTCGATAAAAAAGTGGCCAAACATGACATCTTCCCGCCCTCCCCAAAAACTCATAGCTATGATTCACCGTGAATTGCTGGGAGCAACCCTGTGGAAATCATTTTAACATATTTTAACTACTTGGTCAATGGCACAAAAATCAGTGGAACTTCACCTATCTGCCCATACTTCACCCTTTCTCGGCTCTGAGATTCTGACCCACTCTGAGTGCGTGAGGAAGCCACCACTGTGGGTGCGCCTGGTGGATCCTCGGTGCGGCACTGCCGTTTCATGTCCGACTTCGTTCATGACTCCCAATCTCCCAAAGAAATGATGATATGTGAGGATATGTGACATCTTCGAAAAAAGAACAGCTATTTTTGATCAAGCAAATCTCGAAATTCTAGAGATCTTTTTTCCAGATCTACATCTATGTTTCTTCGCTGCTCCTATCAGCAACATCTTAGCAGCCCCACCGGTGCAGCAGCAGCATAGAGTTGGATCTGGCAGGATCTCAAGATTCGATCGGTGGATCTTCATCAAAAATGATGTTTTTTGTTTAGGCTGAGGGAATAGCTGGAGATTGGATAACATATTATAAATATATATACATATGTAAATTATATAATAATATGTATTATGATAGTATCGTTTTTTTTTGATTATAGCATATTATAACTATAGTGGGATTTGTTCTATGGATTTCAAAGATGGTTTGACCAGCAAAGATTGGAATGTACGGATGATCATTGGGATAATTCTTCTTGGGGAAAAAATAATTCCATGTCTTGCCTATCAAAGATAGGGCTAAGGCCTAGGGGTTTCAAACCAATCGAGTGAACATCGTTGTTCAATTGCTAGGGTGAGAACCGCTTGTTTCCCAGTCAACATTGCCACAACATATATTGAAATTCATGGTTCCGAGACGTAATTTTGAAATGTACGGGGATGTGTTGAGACCTTCTGTTCCTCAAGAGTTGTAAACAATGGTTAACGGTTAAAATGTTCATGAAATTATTTGCTACTGAGATCAGATGTCAGGCAGACTCTTCGCATCTTTAACTATAAACATTTGCCATGCAAATGGATGTTCGTTCGCTGCCATTTTTTTTTCAGCAACAGTTTCAACATGTTTCAATATGTTTCAATGTGCGGATATCTGCCTCAGCATAGTTGGGCACTATGTCCGTCAGTGCATTGGTGTCAACCACCCGATTGGCAGCTGCCACCTGTGTTCACCGGGATGACTTTGGGACGGGGCGAATGACCCAGGGGTCCAAACAGAGGTTACCTACCGAAAAAAAAAAACATTGCAACGGAAAATCCACCATTTATGAATTTATAGCTTATTATAAATTTATAGCTTATTTGTGGATTTTCCCATGTAAATGCTCATATTATAGGGGGATGGGCCCCAGCGAGTCGTGTTTCATTAGCAGAGGGTAGTGTTCCTTTGGAGGTTCAAAAACCATTCATCAATTCGCGTTTTTGTGGATACCCAGCAGATCTACCAGGTGTTTCTCAGTTGCCAGCAGCTCCGGGCGCCTTCAGGACATAGTAATACCCCAAGGTCAAGCCAGTCACCGTGTAGGTGGCCGTGGTGGGATAATTCACACCATCCGTGGCATCCACGAAAGTGGTTCCACCCAACCTTGGCTGTTGAGAATTCAGCAGAACCGATGGCGGATTGTTGATAAAAATGGTGGATACCAATGGAAAATGCCAAGTATCATGAGGAAAATGGTGATAAAACATGTAAAGCATGAATACACCATGCAATATTTAGTGTTCCCCAATAATTTTTGAAATAAACCCATGGATCCTTAAGAAACCCCCTCTACTGTCGTGGGCAGCGCGCGCTTTTGGTCACAATCCACTTGGAGTGCTCTCAGCCATCTCTACCTGAAGCAGGTTGACTCACCAATTGGTTCAAGATGGTGGTATCACATTGGGATCATTGTTGGGATGACTGGAATAATCCTGATACTTGGGAGCTTGGGAGCTTGGGAGCTTGGGAGCTTGGGGGATGGTTCACCGGAAACCAACAGATTTTACATGATTTTACCATCAAGATCTGATTGTTTCTTGTAAATCTTCTCACCAGTTCTGGGACTCACATAGGTCATCTCTGCCGTATCCGCAGGCGACGGATCCGGCCTCAATGGGCTCGGTTTTCCCAATCTTCGAGGCGCGCACCTGGAGAGTTGGGAGCCATGATCCCATGGTTGGAGCGAGATAAACCCATCTAACCCATCTTATCCAACCAAGGTCTTGTCTCAATCAACTTTGCAAGTCGCGACTTGACCACCCCACAGGCGAGTGTGCCCTGGCCCTGCTGTTGTGACCCTGCATTGTTGCCTTTCACTGCTGTAGGTTGCCAACCTACACCCATAACATGCCTCAAGTTCGGTTGGCCCTGCTGTTGTGACCCTGCATTGTTGCCGTTCACT
>Ga0126342_10005679_pt1 | contig 21885 bp, 30 predicted proteins | sample Cyp1metagenome_FD_92528 | JGI IMG/M metagenome (GOLD analysis project Ga0126342, IMG submission 92528) | Coral microbial communities from Lord Howe Island, Old Settlement Bay, Australia - Cyphastrea 1 metagenome | ecosystem: Host-associated > Invertebrates > Cnidaria > Coral ... | reverse complement strand
TGTAACATAACATAACATAATATAATTTAATGTATGTATGTATGTATGTATGTATGGTATGTATGTATGTATGTATGTATGTATTAATGTAATGTAATGTAATGTAATGTAATGTAATGTATGTATGTATGTTATGTATGTTATGTATGTATGTATGTATGTATGTATGTACGTATATCTTTTGTATGTACCAACCCAATTCGACGGGACGGTGGTAGTTTGCTACCTCAACTGATAACATATGAATGCTTTCCGTTGCTTGCCGGGCTGGTTTGCAGCTCAAGAGACCCAAACCAGGTTAAATAACTGGGCTTTTGATCCCACTGCGCGAGCAGCCCAGCCAAATTTTGTGGCGTAAATGAAGAATTTTTTTGGGTTCCTGCAGGACATGCTTGGCATAAATGTCACCTACACGGTCCCTGGAGCTGGAGGGCAGGTTGAATGCTTATACTCCGTGGCTGGCTGCTCTGCGCCCGGCAATTCCTCGGACCGAGGGTGTGGCCCAGAAGGGCCATCTGTGACTTGGTGATACAAGGCGCAGGCTGGATTCTTTTGGGCCTTTTGCTGCTTGTAACGGAACCAAGGCATCAGCGCAGGCAGTTTTGATATTAGAAATTTCCAACAGACAGTATGGCTGCGAAGATATCTTCGATTGGATGAACCTGCATTGGCAAAGCAAATGGTATGGATGCTGTTCACACAGCCCTTGATGCATAGTTGAAGGATTTTCAGTGCATATGTACGCATCATTGATTTTCAGTGCTTAGGATCATTGGTTCATCCGAACAATTCGCATTCGACCACTTCTGGACCCTGTCCTCACCGACCTTTGATTGTTGCTAGTAAAAAAATCATCGCACCACCCCAATGGAGTCTTCAGAAACGATACAGTAATTATTTTCATCAGCTAGGCTGACTTGAGTCCAACAAGCCCAGAGCTCAATTTGATGATTAAGAGATGCATATTCCCGTTGGTGCTCACAGGTGAACCAACAGGGTACAAGCCAGCGATGGCCAAAAGTTCACCATTCAGTGGCTTACTGAGTCGCTTCAGTTGTGAGGTGACGTACCAGCACGTGCAATTGGAGGCGTGGATGGGAAACTATCCCACGTTGTGGGCTCTGTTGCAAAAATACAAGACCGCACCCAAACTCCTGACCTCCATGGGATGCTTGGATGGCCTTGGGCGCCGAGGAGAGTTGATGAACTTATGGCGTGGGTGGATGTGTACTTAATGTAGTGAGTATAGAAGGATGGATCTGTAGGGAGGACATAAGCAGTATACAGCCAGTATACGGATAGTATATGAGCGGGATACAAAAGGTGTGAGGATATTCTAGTCGCTTCCTGCTTGTGGGGGAGGGAAATTGTCCGGGTCGGGCACGCGTAGTTTAGCTGGGGATGCGGGCTGAACACGGGCCTTCTTGAGCCCAACCTGACCCTGCTGGGGCCAAACTTGACCATACTTAGCCCTAAGTTGAGCCGAGCATGCGCCAACTAAGTTGGGCCCAAGATCGCGCGACTTCGGCATGTTTGGGCGGAAGTTGGGGTCAAGATGGCGCAACTTCGGCATTTTTGGGCGCAAGTTGGGGTCAAGATGACGGAAGTTGAGCCCGTGTGAGGGCAACTGCAGCTGTACGAACCGCCATTAAAGCATTGAAGCAAAGAAAAATAGGGAAATAGCTGTGGCACGTGTTTTCAGTCCGCATTATTCGCCAAGTTGCACTATGTTGGACCCAAGTTGGAGCCAAGCGAACACGTTGGGCCGAAGCTGGGCATGCACCTCAAATGTAGGTCCAAGTCAGGTCCAAGTTGGGCCGAGCGCAGACCCACCATGGCGAACCTTGCCGAGCACGAACCTCCATTGAGGCCGGGAAATATTCATGTTGAGTCCATACAACTCCTTTCTTGGACCGAAGTTGCCATCAAACGAATCCAGCTTCGGTTAAAGTCAAGTGCGGTCCATGCTGTATTGACCCCTCCCAGCTGAAGCTGTACCATTGATTCATTGATTCACTCGTATCACCTTCAGTGCGGGCGGACTTTTTCTCGGTAGTATATTGTTACAGTAGTCGCCTGCAGCGTGGTTGTGTGGGGGGGGAGGATCCTGCGAGTCGGCATGCTCTTGGGATTCTTTCGGGATCCTTTGGCCTCCATACCGTATAATGGCGCTGCAGCCGTCATGACAGGACACGGAATAATATACACAGTACAAGTTGTGTAGGTGAACGGATCAAATCTTCTGGCCTTTGCCAGCTCAGGATACGAGGGCTCCGAGAGCATGTATTTCACTTCGGCTGTGTTGCACGCTGCTCATGAGGCTGAAGGTTTGGCTTTGGACTTTTGGACTGGTTGCTCGACCAAGTCTTGGCAGCTACTGTACCTGGCATTTTCAGCATGGTGCAGCTACCTACATCTTACGCACCCACACGCGCACATGTATATATTTATATCTATATATATATATACACATACATACACATACAAATGTAGATATGCACGTAGTATGTATGATGTTTGTTTGATGCAGTTTGTTTCTGTACTAAGGCACACACTGTGGGCACATGTGACGATCCAATCCAATCTAAACCAGTCTAATCTAACCTAATCCAGTCTAATCTTATCTATCTAATGTATCGTATCTATCCAATCTATCTAGTTTTGGTGTATCTAGTTTATCCAATGTTTCTAATCAATCTAGTCTAATCTAACCTAACCAAATCAAATCAAATCTGATCTAATATGATTATCTAATCGTATCTATCTATCTATGAGCACGGCTGTACATGTATATTATACACAATGTGAAACAAGGTGGATGCGTTGTGTGATGCACGCATGTGATGCATGTATGTGACGCATGGATGTGGTGTGATGTGATGTGATGTGGTGTGGTGTGATATGTTGTGTTGTGTTATGTTGTGTCGTGTTGTGTAGTGACATGATTCTGTGCGATGTAATCGCATGGAATGGGAGGCGATGTGTATATGTACATGCATATATATATATACATATGGGTTTGTCTGATTAAATTGGACCCCAAATTTGATGCGTTTTCATCATTTTCCCATTGAAATTGCGCCTTGGGGTTTTCCATCATTTGAGGCAGACCCAGAAGTCATATTATGGATTATATATCCCACTGTATCCCCAATGCATTCCATTAAAATGCCAGGTACATCATCTTTTCCCATATTTTACCCATTATTCTCAAGTACAAGTTCAACACCACGATATTTTATGGTCATTGACGTTTTTGAAAAATCATTCTTCAAATATCCGTACAATCTTTAGATACCATGAAATATCACCAAATGCCATTGTAGAGTCTACTTTTATTAAATATAACATTCGTACCATTTGAATACCAGAAAACATCACTAAAACATCATTAAATCCAATAACATTAGATCATTAGATATATGCCAAACTTTATTTTGCTCGATCCGGGCGGCTCTTTGCATCGTTTCATGCGCCATGGCCCCTCAACCTGACAAACCGAGGCTTCGATGCAACATGGAAGCAGCCTTGGCAGCTTGGAACGCGATCACCCAATAGGGATGGGTCAAAACCCTTTAATTACTAATAATGACAATTTTTGGAGGAACAAACATCCACTAACCAGCTGTGACTTTGGGATTTAGTGGTGATTTAATGGTTGAGATTTCATGGAGTTGAGCATTATCATGGTGATTTAATGGAAATTTCATGGCGGCTCGATGGTTGTATATCATCGTATTTGCATTCCCAATCCACCATAAAATTACTCATTGCCTCCCATTTTCCCCCTTGCAAATTTTAAATCTATCCGTAGCCGCATAAAGAAATCCTCTAGGATTGATAAGAATTACCATATTTCGAGTGATCCCCACCCTGACACATTATTTCGACATAGTTTCTGACCTATTAGCTGGAATTATATATGGCAGGCAGCAGGCATAGATTTTCTGACATTCTTGCTGACATTCTTTCTGACATTCTTTCTGGCATTCTATCTGACATTTTATTTGACATATATTTCTGGCATTCTACCCGGCACATATTCTGACATTCTTTTTGACGGTCTTTCTGGCATCCTATTGTGACATTCTTTCTGACATTCTTTCTCTGGCATTTTATCTGACATATGTTCTGACATTCTATCTGCCAATCTTTCTGCATCTGTTCTGACATTTTATGTTCGGGTCCAGCCGTGGTCCACTGCATCCGGAGCCCGCGATATGGCTTGGATCGGTTCATGCCCACAGTCACGACGAGCTGGCAGTGGAGGCGAAGAAGGAGGAGGACGAGGAAGAGAAGGAGGAGCTTCACCTGGCAGGCGGCAGGTACTACTAACAGCCTCGTCGAAGATCTTCGAGGCTCCAGCTCAGGCCACTGGACAATAAAACGCGTCCGCCCAAAATACCAGACAAAATACGGCGCCAACCAAGTCAAACTGTAGACAAAATACAGCACTCCGTGGCAACCTGAAAAGTCACTCATCCCCAATGACCGCAGTGGTGGACGAACTCCGGTCCCAATCGGTCCCAATGTCTTCCTTCCCGAACCGCCCCAGATCACTACCTCCCTCTTCCCCTCTTCCCCTCTTCCTGTTCAGGCGTCTTACCGAAATCTGTGATTCCATTGGCCATTCGTATCAGCCTTATGAAAACTGCCCTGTCCTTATGGTATGCGCTCCAGACGTGCATAGAGTTAGCCCTATATGAAGAGCAGTCCATAGCCGGCGAGGTATCAGACGTAATCAAGGCGTACCATACGCTACCATGCATTTCCATGATTGCAGCCGCAGTACGGTTGGTGATTGATGCACGGGTGGTATAGGCGCCTGGAGCACTGCTACAGTGGCGCTTCAGCGGCACTTCATGGTCCAAAGTTCACCAGCTGCACCCGTGGCTTCTGCAATAGGCTTTGTCGAAGGTTGTGGACCTAGTGTAACGATAATGCTGATGATGAGTGTTTTCCTTCTTCACATGTATTTGCAGCGGGTACGCCCGGCAGTGTCCTTCCACACTTTTGCAGACAACTTTCAGCTTGAGGGGCAAGAGGTTCATCAAACACAGCAAGCATTAGCATCCTCGGACAAACTTTGTGGATTGCTGTGAAGATATATGCAAAAAAGGCATATAGCTGGGGCGCAGCCGCTGATGATAGAGTAAAACTTCGCACCATCAGCATCCAGCCCACCAGCGGCGCGCGATCTGGGAGGCCACCTCCAGTACACAGCTCAATGAAGTACTGACGCAGTTTAGTTTTGACTTGCCTACAGGCCCTGACCGAGCTGTGGCCGAAATTGGCAAGATCTCCTAGTACACTCCAACGAAAACACCAAATTTTGCGGGTAGTTGCATGGCCACGAGACCTTATGGTAGTTCAACGGTTTACACTGCATATGCACATTTGGAACGCCAGGGCCGGTGCAATGAATGCACTCGGACTTACCAAGATGGGAACACAACCGCAGTTGCAAGCTTGGGTTGGCCGAACCTGCGATCATCGACCCAGACTTTTACATCATTTGGGACGCTTTGTCACAGATGCGAAGACATGTCATAGAACCAGTTTTGACGTAGTCATGGTGCATGCAGCCAGGGCCCATTGGCGTTTTGCTCATTCGACTAAAAGAAATTGGTTGGAAGGAGGGCCGGTATGGTCTAGTGGATAAGACGCATCCCTCATGCGTCAGGCCCGGGTTCAATACGCAACACTAGGCGGACAGGCGGGCCACTATACCCACCCCTGCAGTTAAGGGGATGAGCTAGGGCGTGGTCCGTAAAAACATAAGAAATTGGTTGGAAGTATATCACAAGGACGGAAATTTTCATCATGAACATGGTAACTTCATTCGTGGGTCACGAAGTCGTTTCAGCAAATGGTCGGTGCCAGATGTTCATGTAGGAAAGAGTTTGCAGGTCAGCTTGAGCAAAGTAGATGCTGCACAGTTCAACCAGGAAGAGCTTGGAGCCCTGAGGGCATTACGCGCTGGAAATTCCATCACTCAAGACCATTTTCGGCATGTGGGGGCTGCCAGAGTGTTCCAAGAACCGAGAACGGATGACTGATCCACCAGCCTTGCGGCCATTCAAAAATGCTTTGTACAGTATTCCAGATATGTTTTCATGTTCCGCTGCTCACACATGATCATTGTCACTTGTTCTGTGATGGTGCAGCCTTGGCGCCTACCATTCCTGACGTGCGATTAGCTATGTGGGGAGTCACAGTTGCAGGGTCAACAAGAGTCTTGTCCAGTCTCGTGGGGTGGGCCTTACGGGCAAGTGGCAAACGGTTGCTAGAGCAGAGCTTATCGCTTTTCTTTCAGCAATAAGTTTCGGAATCTGTAGTGGAAGGAAGTTTTCAGTTTGGACAGACAATCAACATGTGGCCGACCGACCTACGTTGCAAGGAAGGTTTCAAGAAGTGGCTAGCAAGTGGGCTAATCATGATTTATGGCTCCAAGTCCAGGACATCATTCCGAACTTTCAAGTGTGCCAGATCCAAGTTGTCCGGTCTCACTGAGCCGACAAGCTGGCAGCATGGGCACTGAGAAGCAATGGCGAGGGAGAAGACGAATGAAAGCAGCTCTACGACGTGGCAGGCTGGCGCTGGAAGGGGGAGACAGGGCACATCAACCAACTGGAGATGCGCTCGGTGCTTACCACCGTGCTCTGGTTGGTCCTTCAACAAAAAAGGCACAGCTGCCGCATCCTCCATTTGATTGACTCCCTAGTTGTCCTCCATTCTTTATCCCGTGGCGGTAGCTCTAGTCAGCGTTTGCGCCGCACAATCATGCGGATCAACAGTTACTTGCTCGCGACAAACCTCCACCCCCATTGGGGATATATACATACGTCATACGTCCCAGAATCCGGCGGAACGGCCGAGTCGGCGTTGCAAAGTCCGGAAATGGCTTAAAGTAAAACGGCATCTGGAGGGTCGCGCGAAGCAAGAGCGCCAACGAGTCCGCAAAAGTTTAGGCCCCTTGCGGTCTCTTGCTGTGCAGCCTAAGACTAGAGCTCGCTATGACAATGCTAGGGATAAGTTTTGTGCTTCTCTTCGCTCTAACCAACTTCTTCTCCCTCGGGTACGTTCCAAGATGGACGTTTATGCCATTTTACTCAGTTTGCGGCAATCTCTGGATCGCGGTGCTGGCTACGGCTGGGTTTTCTCCGTGGCAGCTTCTGCTACGAATTTGGTGCGCTTTTTGTTCATCACAGAGCTGGCGGGCCAATGACAAGCACTCGCTTCTTGTTGGCTTGCAAATAGAGTTTTATGGCTAGGACGTAAAGGGTTGTAGAAACCCGGCGCACAATGCAGACAAAGGGAGTTGAATTCCCCAGGTAAAGAATGCCAAGGTTGCAGTGCGAAAGAATACCTTTATGTATGTATTGCAAGGTGGTGAATACCTCGGCACTGATGAGGTGATGAATACCTTTCAAACTGGCAACAAGCGTAACTAATGCAAACAGAAGGTGACTGGTTGATGCGACGCGTTAAGTAATGTTGTCCCCGCAGGTCTGTACATGAGATAGAGTTCTAGAACGTGGCGCGTGGTTTGAAACTGGAAACTTCTGTTTTTCTGAAGTTTTTATATCCCTGTTTACTTTGGGTTTGTGTGTTGATGGATGTTGTTTTGATGATCGATGTCCTGATGTAGATGAGTCGAGTGCAACTGCGGACAATATGGACATAGGTTGTGACCTAATGACGTACATGTTTTGGATCAAGGTGAAGCAGTGTGGATTGTTCTGTTTGATTTTTTGGGAGTTGTAGGTGCGCAGGCTCCGGCCTGCTGCATGGTTAGGGTGCCCGGGGCGCGCGCGGGGTCGTGCTGCCATAGTTTCTGGGTCTTCCACTGCAACTTGTCAGACCACTGGATTTTCTGCCGTATTGCATTTTCGTGCCATTGCGGTGAGCTTTGGATTGTTTTTTGGTGGTGTTTTCACTGGGGTATGCATTACATTGGTCTGGATTTTTGCAGGAGTCTAGCACCTACACTGTCATTGGATTGGTCTGCCATTGTTTTCCATCTATTGGAGCCTGGATTTTGCATTGAGAGTGGATCTCTATCGCAGAGTTGCTTGTCTGCGGGCCGCCTTTCCAGCGACGCATTTGGACTGTGATGGCGTCGTCCGCATCCAGTCGGAAGCCAGGTGGGGATGCTACGTCAGGAGAGGTCCAAAGTTCAAATGGTGTTGCAAGTGAATGCAATGAAAGTGTTTATCTTGATTTTCTGAGAAATGCCACGCAAAGGTTTTTCATGAACTGCCAAAGCCGGCAATTTCTTTTTCCAAGCAAGATTTTGACCGCTGGAGAGCCACTGGTCAACCGGATTTTGAGAATTCTACAGAGGGAGAGTCAATACACTTCCCCATGCCGAAGATGGCGAAGAGGGCTCCAAAGATTTCTTGGGAAGCGAGGTTGACAGCACAGAGAGCCGCCAGTATTGCGAAGCCTGGAAGTCTATCGTCAATGTTTCTTTGACATCTTTTGAGCTTGGTATTCAGTTGGCGAACAAACCACAGACAGATCTGGGCGATGTATTAGATAATGTATCAGCTGCAAAGGCAACTTCGACTATGCATGCAAGGGCGGACGCATTGATCAGGTATATATCTTGGGCCAAGACGAATGGGCATGTTCCGATCCCTTTTTCAGAGACCGTGGTGTATGCTTTTGTGAATGATGTTGGATCCAGGTCTTCCCCTACATTCCCAAGGAGTTTCTACTGTGTTCTGGAATTTGTGGGACATGTGGCGCCAGATGTTACAAGGAGAAAAGGATGCTCATTCAGAAACCGCCCATTAAGGTAGATCATGTGAAGATTTTGGAGAACATCATGCAAGGAATCTCTGAATTGAAGGCTCAGGACAGAGTTGCTGCGGGGTTCTTTCCGTGGATGATCTATGCAAGGGCTTGGTTCTCTGATGCACAAGCGGCATCTACTATTGTGGAGGATGTCATTGGGACGGAAGATGGACCTGACGGATTTATTGAGGCTCAGGTCCACAGGAGCAAGACAGCCATCACGTTGGAGAGGAAGACGAGGTATTTGCCTATGGCCGGTCGAATTGTAGGAGTTATTGCAAGGGACAAGTCTTGGGCTCTTGAGTGGATGAAGGCCATCCGTGACTGCAAGCTGCCGGTTGGCTCGGGCAGGCCTTTGTTGCCTGCTCAAACCGATGCTGGTTGGAGCAGTTTGCCGGTTTCCGCCCACGTCGCAGGCAGAAGGAGCTACTTTGCAGGAAATCATTGGGTACATGGACTGGAAAGTATGGGCTCGATGCGAACACCAGAGCCAGGTAGGGCTGTCATTCACGTGGAGCAGGTGGTACAGAATTGGTATATGCCAGGGATACCATGGCTCAGCCTCTTCGAGATTTGAGCAAGGTCTTGGAACAGGTCTTATTGGGAGAGTTTAACCCAGATGCTAGGCCGAGTCCAAGAGGATTTGCAGCAGGTCTTGAACTCGTCCAGCGAGGGTTCTGAAGACCAAGAGGACCCGGAACATGAACAATTTGAGAAGGCCCAAAATCATGTTATGCAACCTTTTGCAGGAAATTTTGATGATTCAAAGTTGGATGGCATGACGTTTTTCAGGCATCCAGTTTCGAGGGTTATTCACATTACGTCGGATGAGAGTGGTAGCCTTTTTAAATGTGGCAGGGACATAAATCGTGTGTACATTAATTTGGGAGGGAAGCCGAAGATTCTTCACCCCACATGCAAGCAGTGCTTCAACAAGGGCATGATGAAGATCTTGCCGCAGTGAAGGAAAGGACGGGGTTGTGCGCGTTGGCAGTGCTTTTGTTTTCTGTGATGTTTTCTTGTTTTGTGAATTTAGCTAGTGGTTGGGGCACAGGGTGTTTAATGCAGTTTCTTCTCAAGTGTTTTGCATTGATTCGTGTGCTTCCCCATGGGGTATACTGAGAGCCAAGCGGTTTTTGAGTCCAGATTGGCTGCAGTGGGTTTTGATGCGGATGTTAAGGAGGCTTTGGTTGACAATGGGGTGACCAATTTGGCTACCCTGGCTTTCATTTCGGAATAGACACCAGCAGTGCCGTTGCTAGAAGCTTTGGAGGCTTTGATGAAGAGAGAACAAGAACATGGTGGAGAAAGGTGAAGAGATTTCAACTAGGAAGTTGTCCCGGAAAGGCATGATCGTTATGTCAGGCAGGTTGAGAAGTTGAAGGGTGTCACCATCAAGGGTATCACGGAACCCTCGGACGGGTTGGTGCCCTCGGATGGGTTGGTGGACATCTGTTGCTCGATTTTTGATGACAATCGTCTTCGATGGGTGGACTGGTCCAAGCGCACATCCAAGGAGCAGGAGCTCACCGGAGAGAAGAAGGATCGAGCACACCTTCACTGTCAGGAATGGGACGATCAAGATTGATTCCAGGCCCCAAGAAGTTCAGGCTGACACGGCAACGGATGTGCTCATGCAGCATGCCTTGATGCGCAGGGCCCTTGCCTTTGACCAGGCCAATTTGATGGAGTTCACCAAGTGCCTGAATTGGACGGATAAGTTGATGAAGGCTCGTTTAGACAAGCCGCCATCTGGTTTTGAAAGGCCCTCCAACAAGCAACTCATGGCCGCGGACACCAAATTGTTCGAGGAAATGGCGGACCTCACACGGCAAGGGATTCACAGCCAACACCCATGGGGAGACCACTCGATGCTATCCTGGATCAGTGCAAGGCCATGCATGAGGTGGCGATGTTGCTTCAGCCACGCCAGTTGTGCAGAGCTGAGGCCACCTATGACAAGGTGAAGGGCCTTCGTGGAGGTGTCTCCCATCTTCGACAGGAAAAGGGGAAAGGAAAGCCCAAATCCAAGAGTTCAAATGCCTTTGTTCGTATGCCGCATGAACTTATTGGTTGCCACCCCAAGACGTTGAAAGGTGAGAACATTGAGAACATTTGTTTTTCATTCAATGTGGGCCGATGCAACGAAAAGGTTTACAAAGGAAAGTGCTCCAGGGGTGTGCACGTTTGTTGTGCTCCAAAGTGTGGTGCTCACCATGCGGCTATCACTTGCGACAAGTTGCCGTCGAAGAACGGCAAGAACTGAAGTTTTCCTATGCATGGAGTCAGCCAACGCATGAAGGGTGACGTGTGCTCTTTTGATTTGACCCCTGAAAGTTTGGCTGATGATTCGGATGGAACCGAAGTTGTTCCTGAATTGGTCACAGGACCCAATGACCGGGCCACAGAAACCAATGGCCAGAAGCCCTCCGGGGCTCTTGTGTCAGAACTGACCGAGAAGGATGGGCCTTCAGTCGGTTCCAATGTAAGAGTTAATGAAGTGAATGAGGAACCGCCCTCCGGGGGCGCGGAGTATGTTCAAAATGTGGAGCAAGTTAAATTGAATGAAACAGTCAAACTCCTGATGAGGGTGATGCCAGTGAACACCTTTTGCAAGGTGGGGAGTGTCACATGTGATGGGGCTCCTTCACGCCATGCCCATGGACATGCTCCGCTGAGTGCTACATGCGATAGTGCTCAAGGTCAGTCCACGATTGGTGGATATTCGGTTCCGAGTGCTGTATGTGATAGTGATAGTGCTCAAGGTGATTCCACGATTGGTGGATTTTCAAATGCGAGTGCTGCATGTGATAGTGCTCAAAAGTTTTCCACGATTGGTGGATCAATAAAACCTATGAATCCTGTTTTCGTTGAGGATCCATGCTCGGATCGACAACCAAATTTACCTGTGTTTCAAACAGTTTCACAAGATGTTTCAAAACCCCTGAAGGCTATCTTCATTGAACTATGTGCAGGATCGGCCAAACTGAAAGCTGCATGCGCTCAAGCAGGTTTGACGGCGGTTGCAGTGGATCAGATCTCGAACCGTCACACCACATCACCATGTAATGAATCTGGATCTCTCTGGTGAAGGCTCTTGACAACTGTTACGCCGTATTTGTGAGACGCATGAGATTATTTGGGTACATATTGCACCTCCCTGTGGGGCAGCATCCCGTGCAAGGGATCGCCCAATGTCAGCCACTCGTTTTGGCCCACGTCCTTTGAGGTCGGTACAGGTCCTATGGGTTTACCGTGACTTCATGGGTCAGATTTAGAACGTGTACAAGTGGCAAATCGTATTTATTCAATGACAGCTGATTTTTGCACGTGGCTCTCCGACAGGCATATTGATTGGCCTATTGAGAATCCGATGGGAATTACCTTGCTTTATTCGCTTCCGGTCAGCCGCCTCTTTCTATGATGTATGCATGGTGGCAACAGGGCGAAGTATACAAGTTTTCTTTCGACGTCCTCGGTGCTTGAGTCCCTTTGCCTTTGGTCCTTTGGTGTGACGGTCAACATGCTCTCGGATGGATCCTTCTCTACTGCGACTGAGGCTAAATATACGACACTGCTAAGTGAGCGTGTGGCTGCAGTGGTGGTTTCATGTGCTTTGGACAAGGGCTACGTTGCCCCTGCCACTTTGGATCAGTCGACCCATTTGCAATTGAATGCTTTGGCGGTGCATCGACAACCTACCAAGTCTATGCCACCGTACCTGTTTGAGTTTGCCTACGTGACTGAGGTGTTGGTGACAAAGGCTGAACCTGTCTTGGATTAAAAAGGCAAACTCCTGAAACCGTTTCGCTCTGTGCCGGCCGGGGCCAAGCGTCTTGAGATGGTGCGTAAGCGAGTCGGAAATGACTTTGGAATCTTTATGATGTTTGGGGTGTATAGGAAACCTTCTCAATTTGTGGAAGAGGTTGAAAAATTCCCGCACCAATTTGATATGTTTTGTGATGTACCTGATTGTGTTTTGAAATTGATATTTTTGATTTTGACCAAGGGTCCTGTAGGCATGGCAAAACACAGGATGAGGAAGATTGGTCAGTGGAGGAAGTGGCTATCTGAGCTGGAGCCTCAAGAGAAGGCGTTACATGAGGGTATGGATGCTGAAGTTGGGTTAGTTTTTGAGGCCTAAGAACATCCTGCTCATGTCGAAGATAGCTGAGGATATTGGTTGGCCGGACAAGTCGATCTGCGATGACGACATTGCACAGGGCTTTTATCTTACAGGTATTCCGGAACCTGCGGGTGTGTTTTTACCCGAAGCTTCTATCCCCAACATGACAGTGGAGCACTTAGATGAGTTGAGCAGTATTATTACGACGCAGTTGTGGGAGAAGATCAAGGGCTCCAAATCTGATCAGGAGGTATGGGACATCACCCTGAAGCAAGCGGAGGAGAACGATTGGCTCGCCAAGCCGATGAAGTTTGATGAGCTGGAAGAGTGCTTTGCTGGTGACTGGGTTCCGGCGCGTAGACTTGGGATACAGCAATCTGGCAAAACAAGGGTCATCGATGATTTCAGTGAGAACGGCACGAGCTGTGCTTTTGCGTCTCAAGAGAAGATTGATTTGAAAGCTCTGGATCATGTGGCTTGGTGTGGCGCAACGTTGGCTAAGGCAGCCTTGGTTTCAAGGACTATTTCACTTAGACTATCAGATGGGAGTTGCGTAGCTGGTCCGGTACATAGCCATTGGAATGCCAGCAATGAGAAGATTCTTACGAAGACAGTCGACCTCAAGTCAGCCTACAAGCAGTTGACAATTCACCCGTTGGAAGGGAGGAGGAGGTCTGTGATATGTATCAAGGACCCGAAGTCGGGCGAGGTGTTTGGCTTTGTCAGCAGGACTACCTTTCGGCGCAGCTGCTGCGGTTCTGGCATTCAACAGAGTTGCGCGACTGGTTTGGAGGATCTTGATAGAAGCGGGTATTCTGTGTACCAATTACTTTGATGACTACCTGGTGTTGGACTTTGCCTCGGCCGCCGGTGTGACGGTTCATGCGGTCAGATCGATCATGGCCTTGCTAGGGTTCAAATGCTCGGTCGATAAGGAGATGGAGTTTGATGAGAAGACGGACATGCTGGGTGTTTGCGTAGATACCACTGAGGTCAAAGATGGTACAGTTTTGATTTCCAACAAACCTTCTAGGGTTAAGATCTTGGGTGAGAACATCGAGGAAATTTTGAAAGTGGGTCGCATCAAGGGCTGAGATGTTAGGCTGTTTGGTCGTTTGCAGTTTGCTGAGCATCAGATCTCAGGAAGGATTGGTAAGTTGGCCTTGGCCGAGTTGAGGCAGTTGGAGGACAGCAAAGGTAGCGTTTGGGTCTTGGACGAGGATGCCAGATGTGAATTAGAGCTCTTGAGGTATCGGTTGTGTTCTCATCCCCCCGCGTAAGCTGAACTTCTGTGACCCTGAGGTACCGGTATTTGTTTTTACGGATGGTGTGTGCGAGCCGTCCGATGACGGACGTATGTGGCTTCAGTTGGAGGAGTCCTTGTGTGCGGCGACACTAAGCAATATTTTGGTGGGCGCCTCGATGGGAATTTGGTCAAAAGTTGGTTGGATGGCAAGAAGCATATTGTTGGATTGCTCGAGTTGTATGCAGTCATCTTGGCCAGGTACCATTGGGATGTTTTTTGAGAGGCCGCAGGGTTGTGTTCTTTGTGGACAATATTCCATCGATGAGGTCCCTTATTACGGGTACGTCTATACTGAGAGACAGTGGTGGAAGCTTTTGCGGAGCATGGAGACTATTGAGATGAATGGCCCTATACATATTCTTGGTTTGCGAGGGTGCCCTCTGATTCGAATATTGCGGATGGCCTGAGCAGAGATGATTATTCGGAGCTTGAATTTTTTGAAGCTACGATGCCCGTTTGTATTTATTCGCAATCGTTGGTACAATGTTGACGTCGTGCGTCGTAAGTGAAGCCATGTTCTACTTTAGTAGATAATGCTTTATCTGGAAACAGACGGTCGATGGTGTGGTGCCAAATGTTGGCACCACGCCACCTGCTCTTTGCACCTTCTTGTCCCGCTCCTCGCGTGCCCGCTGCTCGCGCTCTCCTCTCTGTGCGCCTCGCGTCCCTGTGCTGCTTGCCTCTGCTTCTTGGCCGGTTATGTGTGACCGAGTCTCGGGTTCAATTTATGTTTTGGGGCGCGCGCGAAACCTTCCTCCCAAACGTGATCCAAGCTGAACAAATTTGTTTCTGAAGTTTTACAGACTGTTGTTTATTTCAGAGTTCACCTTTTTTGAATGCCTTGCAATATGTTAACTCCCTTGTTTGGGTGTCTTAGTTGGACCTTTTGTTGTGGCGTTAATGTTGCAGTGCATTATGTTAAGTGAAACTCTGGAACAAAAGTCTTACGGGAACACACTTGAACTTTATTGTGTCGTGCCTTTTGGGTCAAGTGTGTTGGGAGCGTCATGTGCTCCCACCCTTTTTCTTTCCCACCCAGCACTGACACTCCCGTGTTCCACACACTGGCACATATAGTGTCCATGTTGACACCTCGGTTTGCCTAACCCTAGCCGTTTGAAGATGGCACCGAAGCATACCCCAACTTAACGTGTTATCCGAGATGTGAGCAAGAAAAAAGTCCTGGATGCTGAGTGACCGATCGATTGCACTTTTGTTTTCATTTCCACATGTCCTGAGTGTTTTGCAGTTTTTGAGTTTGTTTGGCCAAAACATCTTTCGAACTTCACGGTAGAGCTTTGTTTCAGTTTTGGGGGTTACCGCGTAGGTCGATGGGACGTAGGTGCTGTGAGTGATTTGTTGCGGGTTGCGAGTTGGTTGCACGCAAGTTTGTTTGGAGCGTTGTTTGCAAAGAGCGGTAAGTAAGTCTGTGAGAAGATAAGTGGGAGTATTGTGCTACCTGTGTGGTGGTTATTTTCAACTGCATGAGATGCAACCGATGATTGCGGTTATGGATGTATAGATGCACAATTGTTGCAGATGGATGAATTCTGCGGATGAATTGACATGTCCCCGAGAAAAGCAAAGAGCGTAATATCAAATGGGGCAGTTCAAAAAAAGGGGAATTAAAGAAGAAAGAAAGGAACAAGTAGGGAATGATTTAAGTTTGTAATGCGTTTGTAGTAATGTGTGCGTATTGTGCACTAGTTGTGCCATAAGCTTCTTGTTGGCTTGCCAATAGAGTTTTATGGCTAAGACGTAAAGGGTTGTAGAAACCCGGTGCACTATGCAGACAAAGGGAGGTGAATTCCCTAGGTAAAGAATGCCAAGGTTGCAATGCGAAGGTGGTGAATAACTGTATGCATGTATTGCGAGGTGGTGAATACCTCGGCACTGATGAGGTGATGAATACCTTTCAACCTGGCAACAAGCGTAACTAATGCAAACAGAAGGTGACTGGTTGATGCGACGTGTTAAGTAAGGTTGCCCCTTCAGGTCTGTACATGAGATAGAATTCTACAATGTGGCGCGTGGTTTGAACCTGGAAACTTCTGTTTTTCTGAAGTTTTTATTTCCCTGGTTACTTTGGGGTTTGTGTGTTGATGGATGTTGGTTTCATTGATCGATGTTCTGATGTAGATGAGTCGAGTGCAACTGCGGACAGTGTGACATAGTTTGTGACCTTCAGATGTTCAAGATGGAATGACGCACATTTTGGATCAAGGTGAAACAGTGTGGATTGTTCTGATTGTTTTTTTCCACCCCCCCCCAACACTCTGTGAACTTGCAGGTATTGATTGTTATATATGGCTGCGTCTTGGTCCAAAGCACGAGCAGGGCCTATTCCGAGAGATGTGAGCGACTCTGAAGACAGTTCCAATGAGATCCTGGAGGATGCCACTATTGAGCCTCGACGTTTTTCTCTGTCGCCACGTATGCCTCGGTTGCATTCTATCAAAGGACCTTTTCAACTCGTACTTGGTGGTATTTTGGTTGACCCTCCTCGGAGTAAAACTCGACGTACTCCATTTAAACTGATTGAACGGCTTCCGGATCAGTTACAGGGTGTTTTTCGGTTTACCTGTGAGACTGGATATGTCTACAGGCCTCTCGCTTTGGTGTCTGGTGGTGATACTCCAGGTGCTTGGCGCAACGTCTTTTGCTCTGTGGAATATCCCAGGTTGGTTTTCAATCTGTCGCCTTTGACCGAAGATATGTCCTGAGGAGATCCGTGCATTCAGGCAAGTGCATGATTATACGGCACAATTCGTACAAGAATTCCACTGTTGGCTCTCGTTGTGTGAGGTTACCAAACATGAAGGTTCTCCTCATCGACCCATCCAACAAGTGCATTTCCATGTACTGGTATGTGAACGCCCGGTGCCACTACCTCGTGCCAATCTTCAGGGACTCGATTCGGAGGAAGTTGCTTATAGACTTGCCCTCGCCATTGCAGGGCCTTCTCAGCGGGGATTTCGCTTCAGAGACTGCGGAAAGTCGAATTGGGGGTTCGGCCTTCGCAATGGTCGCGTGGTTCCCCTCCTCCTTGATGGGAACAGCTGGGTCCAACTTGAACCTGAAGATCCTTTGTTTGGCAAATGGCCGCGCAAGAAGCTTATTGGAAGTTTCTGGCCCCTTCTCGCTGAGATTAATCCCCAAGCAGCCACCGATATTGAGCAGCAGGTTTATTGGCCAGTTGATGGCACCCAATTCGATGCCCAGGCTATTTGTGCTTTCCTGTATTGAGACGGTTGGCTGGTCTTCATGAGCCCCAACAGTGGAACCCATTTCGGTGATCTATTCTCGGTTCCCTTCATCGTCTTCTTGCTTGACTTTGACTTGATACTAATTTTGACATTCACTATGTATGCATGGTATTCCTTTGAGTTTGTGGCCCACAACATTACAATATTTTATGCACAACCGCAATCATCCGTTGCATCCCATGCAGTTGAAAATAACCACCACACAGGTAGCACAATACGACCTGTACAACACTATCTCACAGAGAAGGTCACTCACTCAGGCGCATCATGCAGAATGCCCAGAAGCTGTAATACGGCAGAAATCATCAATACGGCAGAACAAAGCCATTTACGGCAGAATCATCTAAATACGACAGAACATCAATGCAATATACGAAGCAACCACAATACGGCACAATGGAGCAGTTGCCATACCTGAAAACCATTATACGTCGAAAGCCCAAAAAGGGCTCGTGACTTGATATGTCCTCGAGAAAAGCAAAGAGCGTAATATAAAATGGGGCAGTTCAAAAAAAAGGGGAATTGAAGAAGAAAGAGAAAGCAAGTAGGGAATGATTTAAGTTTGTAATGTGTTTGTAGTAATGCGTGTGTATTGTGCACTAGTTGTGCCATAGTTGCTTGTCTGTTTTGGCTTTGGTAAGTTGGCGGTGGGTCAAAGCCATGCTTCGTATGGCTCTTTTGGCCTCGTTAGTTGCTGAGTTCGTGATAGGCTAGGTCAATGTCCAGCTCGGCTTGACTCTTTTGACCTTCTTGCCGGTGCTCATGAACGTGGCGGCCCTGAACGGTGAACCTCACCCATGCTGAGACTTTATGTACAGGAAGGCGGCTTCTTTTTGAGGCTATGTATGCACAGGATGGCGGCCTCATTTTGGGGCTATATGTATAGAAGGTGTTTTTATGGCGTCTTAACTGCTTCACTTCGGTGAGGAGCAGGTTGACGTCCGATATCAACAGCAACAACTTTGTGAACACCTTGAGCATCTTTGGTGCGCAGGGGAGGGTCGCCTGCTAGCTTCAGATACCTTGGCTAGCCTACAAGATCTGGATCCACATCTCCGGGGTCAGACCCCTGCATCCTGGCGCCTCCTCCGATGGCATGTTCAAGAACGTATTTTACAAGCGTTGGTTGGATACTTCATTTTCCATAATGACCCCATTATGGCCTTGTCTCTTTTATTGGGATTTTACTCCATGCTTCGGACCGGGGAAGTTTTGTCCATCCGCCCCCGGGATGTGCTTATCATTGCTGACCAGACCACTGCCGTAGTTTCCTTGGCTAACGAAGGGTGGCAAACGCACCCGGGGCGACGGAGAGCGTAACCGTTACGGTCCATGAGGTCCTCAGGAGACTTCACCAGTGCCAACAAAATGTGCTCCTTATTAGTAGCATCGGCCAGTCAGTGGCAAACTAAATTTAAGCAGGGACTTGAAGGTCTGGAAATTGCTGAACTTGGCTTTAAGCCATACTCCCTGCGGATGTGGGGGCGCGACATTCTGGCTTGCCCATAGCGGGTCTCTAGATCGGATTCTCCTTCAAGGAAGATGGTTTGCAGATAAAATTGCTTGAGAGGGTTTAGCAGCAGTCGTTACTGAGATGAATGTGTCAAAAACCTCGTTGACTCCGTTTCACAAAGTGTATATTTCTTCAACACGGCAGAAGTTGCCCCCGTGGAAATCAAGAGCAAAAATGCTTGAGCATTTGGTACAGAAGGAGAGGGGGACGTGGAGGAAACTCCTCCAGGAGGGAGTATAGGTTTTTCTTTTTTTAGACAGGGTACCTGTGCTCATGGATCTCGATTTGGCGAGTGAAGTGAGGGTTTAATAGGGTGCATTACTTCCTCCTTGGTTTGGCGGGGATGGGCCGTGTAGGGCCCTGAAAATGTATTTACCCTGGACGTGTGTTTTTTTGAATCAGGGTATGAATATACCCTTGAAGGGTTTTCTTGTTTATTTCTTTGCTAAACGATGTCTTGCTGCGCTCAGAAAAAGAAGTGTGAGAGTCTTTGTTTTCCCGACCCAGGGGTAAAGACGTTAACGCTGAATTTCTGATGAAGCATTTTGGCTTGCAGCTCCCACCCCCCCACCTCCCATCGGGAGGTTGGTCCTGCAGGCTCCTCAACTTGTATAGTTTTTTTAAGACAGAGTACCTGTGCTCATGGATCTCGGTTTGGCGAGTGAAGTGAGGGGTAGTAGGGTACATTACTTCCTCCATGGTTTGGCGGGGATGGGTAGTGTAGGGCCCTGAAAATGCATTTGCCCTGGATTTGTGTTGTTTTGGAATCAAGGTATGAATATACCCTTGAAGGGTTCTCTTGTTTATTTCTTTGCTAAACGATGTCTTGTTGCGCTGAGAAAAAACGTGGAGAGTTTTCTTACGGGCTTATCATTTTTTGACCCCTGATTGGGACCAGAATGGTTAAGTTAGTTGTAGTTATTTGTCATTCGGAAGACTAGGCATTTGGCATGTGACCTCGCGCTTCCGTTCTCTGTAAGGCAATATTTTGACAATCCTGCAGTGGTGAACAAGTCTCAGCTGAAACTTTGCAGTGACACCAACTTGGCGAATCATTTGCTCATGTCACAATATTTGAACATCACGGGTGACACTGGCGGAGTTGTGATTCAGGGTGATGGAACAGTGACGGCGAATTGCCCTGATGGTTACGCTTGGCTCTCTCCCCCATGCCGCAGCGACACTACAAAATGCATCAACTTTTTCACGCTTGGTGGTGGCTATGGTTTGACTCAGACTGTGCAGAAGGCCACGACATGGAACATTCCCATGGCGTTTATGGTCGCGAAGACGGGATCTGATTGGGTAAGTTTGAGCAAGACGCACAAGAGCCTTTTCTATTGGTGCCTCGGACAGCAAACCGAACCTCAACTAAGCTGAACCTACGCCAATTTCATGGGTCGCAATCCAGTTTTGAGTGTTCTTTTTTGTTGGTGAATTATAAAATAGTATAAACATAGTCAGACTGGGCATAATTCATCAAAGCAGACAGTATCGAACACAATGATTTTCTCAAAGCTGCCACATGGCAAGTCGGCATTTGCTCAAAATTATTGACCTTGATCAAAACGTATGGTTCCTTTCCAGACGTGTCACATCAGCAGCTACTTGGTTTTGTTGGGAACCCGCGAACCGAATATCAAATCCAGGGACAAGGTTTCTCAAACACATTTCCAAACAAACGTTCCCAAATTTATCAGGTTGCGAACGCAGCGGGAAATCCTCAGAAATTCGCTCCAGGTGGGTCCCAGATCCAACTTTCTTGGAGTTATCTCCTGTGACGAGCATATTTCCGACACACGACAAACAAGCCTGGGAACGGGGAGACCTATCAACGGATGCCTTGGGAGCTTACATTGGCGACTGGTCGGTGGTTTTGGTGCATTTTTGATTTTCCATCTATGGTCATCCTGGAATACAGTAGAAGGAATATAACCCGGTTTCAAAGGTTAGATCACCTTCTGCAAACTCTAGGTGTTGATGTCCGATTCTTATTCCAGGACGATAGCCTGAAAAGATGATCATGGGGTTTGTCTGAACCAATTTTGGTTTATCATCATTTTCCCGATCAAAATTGTGATTTGGGTGTATGCCCCATGTTGGAGGGCTATTTATTTTAGGAATTATTTCTTGATAAGGTTTAGTTTTATTTTGGATTCCTATTTTCTGCTGTTCCTGCTTATCTGCTTTTCTGCTTCTCCGCTCTTTGATTTTCCTGCTTCTCTGCTTTTCTTGCTTCTGTCTTTGCTGCTTCTCTGCTTTTCCGCGTTTTGCTTTTCCTGCTTCTCTGCTTTTCTGCTTTTCTGCTTCTGTGACTTTCTAATTCTACTTTTTCTTTTTCTGCAGTCATGCGTTTTTGCTGCTCTACTTCTTCCTGCTCCTCTGAGGACTTTGCTTCTCTGCTTCCTTTCTTTACCGTCTCTTTGCTTTTCTTTTTCTTTTGCTTCTTTCTCTCCTGTTTGTATCCTCAATGAAACCCTCGAGAGACCCTAGATGAAACCCAAAGGCACCCTGAAGAAATCCCAAAAAGCAACCCTAAATGTACAGATACCCTAAATGACACCCTAAAGAAGCCCTATATTCAAAGGAAGTTGGGAAGCAATACTTCCGAGTTACGAATGACTTTTACTTGATGAAATTGACTATGATGAAGGGTGGTACGTGATCTAACAATACATAATCTAACAATACATGACAAAAGAATAAGAAGCTATGAAATTGACTATGATGAAGGGTGGTAGATCATGTAACAATACATAATCCAACAATACATAACAAAAGAATAAGAAGCTATGAAATTGACTCTGATGAAGGGTGGTACATCATGTAACAATACATAATCTAACAATACATAGCAAAAGAATAAGAAGCG
>Ga0126342_10005678_pt1 | contig 21886 bp, 12 predicted proteins | sample Cyp1metagenome_FD_92528 | JGI IMG/M metagenome (GOLD analysis project Ga0126342, IMG submission 92528) | Coral microbial communities from Lord Howe Island, Old Settlement Bay, Australia - Cyphastrea 1 metagenome | ecosystem: Host-associated > Invertebrates > Cnidaria > Coral ... | reverse complement strand
TTATATATTATATATATTATATATATTATATATTATATATATTATATATATTATATATATTATATATATTATATATATTATATATATTATATATATTATATATATTATATATATTATATATATATATAGTTGTATAATGTTGTTTGTACACCCCGGCAGGAAAAATGAAGAGACCAAACCATATTGGGATGTCTTATCTGGAGCCATTTTCTTTTGGATATAAGGGCCAGAAATTCAACTTAAAACCCACACATGGCACTGGCACATGCAACTGCTGAAAGCCAGCTTGTGCAAGCACCTTTGGGATTCCATCTGGGATTTGTCCATGGGTCAAAATACTTGCCCCCCTAAATCTGGATGGTTTGATCTGGGAAAATGTGCAACAATTCCCAAATCATTGCCATAGATGGTTCCGATATGTTCCGATGATGGTTCCCAAATTCGTAGCAGTTCCTCAAATTACACCCATAGAAGGGGATGGATTTCTCCAAGCGGAACCATCTATGGCGAGGTCGGGGACGACATCCTTGCCTTGGGCTGTCAGTGCATCATCGCCAGGACATAACACATTAAACATGACAATTATAAGTCAATCTCCAGCTAATTAGGGCGATGCCTTAGATTAGACAAGCTATATAATTATATATATATATAGTAACCCATAGGATCCATGGTGCTGGTATATATGGTAACATGGATCCCATCAATATACCCCCTTTATGTTAGTATATATACCAGCACCATGGATCCTATGGGTAATATAGTATATAGTAATATAAATAAATAATCTACCAGGGTCACCTTGAACTTCCCCGCTCACTGAGCCAGGCACCACGGAGCCAGGGATCTGAGCTGGTTGCCTCGATGGCCAGAGACTTGAAGGCCATGGGGCAGGGACACATCCAGAGGAAACTAGGGCATTCCGGTGAAAACCATGGGGGTTTCCGGTCTCATTTTTCCCAGGAAACTTATTAAAACATTGGATTTTAAGCGCAGGATCTGGAATATCACCAAAGAAATCACCGAATATAGCTCAAACAACAAACATGGCTGTATCAGTTAAGTTTGATCTGGCTGACATTTGCGTGGTTGAGTCACCCATAACTTGCTAGCGGCAAGTGGCCAATTTTAGGTGTGGAACTTCGTCAACTGCTGGGATTCAGCCAAACGTGTTCGGTTCAAATATTCGGATCCGATACTGAAGAAAAAAAAGATCCCAACCATCCATGCATCTATCTACAAATCTGTTTCTTTCTATCTCTTGGAGTCTTTTGGATGAATGATATGATGTCAATTTCGAAACATCCAAAATAGACATCATTAGTCTACAATACATGATATGTATATATATATATATAAACTAGTATGATATCATGATATATCAATATATCAATTACATCAATATATCAATATATCCAATGTATATTTCAATATATCATTGATATCTTCAATAAATTGTATCAATTGATAATTGGCATATAGATTGATAATTGGCATATAGATTGATAATTGGCATACATATATATATATATATATATATATGTCATATTCGTCTACTATATATTAGCATCTATATACCAATTATTTGTCTTATTACTAATGGTATATACTATAGTCTTATAGCATCTTATAGCATCTATATTATGTCTTAATGGTAATATACCAATTATTTGATTACCATACTAATGATATCCGTTAGTCTCCAGGAAAGAACAACGGAACTGGCCCGGATCTACCGAGTCGCTGCACGGCCTCGGGTCTGCCTGGAGCCAGGCTCGGGGAAAGGTTCCGTAGACGTAGACGTTTCATGTACGCAAAAGTACACGCACATGTATGTGATTTTATGTGTGTATATATATATATTATATCTATATAATTCTCTATCTATATATATAATTATATATATGATTGTATATATATATGTGTGTCATTATGTGTCTTATTGTTCCTGGTTAGTGGTTCTGGGAATCATTCATCATCATTGGTCAACATCAATCACCAACAAGTATCATCAATTTTGGTTCATTGTGATCAATTATCATCTGGTTGGTGGTTAAGCCACCCCTCTGAAAAATATGAGTTCGTCAGTTGGGATCATGACATTCCCAAGTGAATGGAAAGTCATAAAATTCATGTTCCATACATTTCCATACCACCAACCAGTCAATGAATCATTATACAGTTTCACTTTGTGGACCTAGGGGTAGTGGCATCTGGCTGGTGGATCACATGGAGACCCCCGTGGCGAACCCACGTGGCTGGGATTTACCGGCACATGCCACAAGTCACGACCATTTTTTGGCTTCACAAAAGGGCGATGTTCAAGTGAATTGACCATTTTCTGGAAATCAGTTAGCTTGAGTTAAATCAGCTGAATCCCTGATTTCTTGTTGCTCATGGATCGTTTCACCCAGCTCAACTGAGCAATTATTTCTTATTTATGAGTAGGCAAATCATCTCAAAAAGCAAATTTTGATGCAGGAATCACTGAAATCAACTCAGATCCACCATGTTTGATGGATAAATCACCCTTTGGTGTTGGTTGTAAATCATTTCAACCAGCTCAAATCATCTATTAACCCTCCATGTTTTTATTTCCATCATTTTTCAGTCAGTTCGGTTCTGACCACCTGGCTCGGAGCCAATTGAGGTAGGGTCGGACGTCCCTTTTTTGAGAGCAATACGTCCATCATTTTTTCAGCTCATATTCTGCAAAACTTCAGCATTTAGAAATCTGTGTTTCATGCTTTCCACACCTGGTGAAATACCTGGTTCATCAACGTAGCCTAGAGAATCACCATCTTGGTAAATCCATGTAAATCGAAGTCAATGGGCCAACACCATAGCTCTAAAAAATAGAGGCTAAATGGGATCTTGCCATGGGATTTTAAGCCATCCATTGGGATATCTTCAAAAAACCTTTCCATTACCTGGTAAACATACCAAAAAAAACGATGGAACATCACCATTTTAGAGCTGGCTAAATCAACTAATTATAGATGACTCAGACTGTCAGATGACCATGTTCAATAGCAAACTGTAACAAATTACCAGAGGCTACTTCGGTGATCCCCCATGACTTCCGCCATTTTTCGCACCTTGGCTGTGTTGGATCTCCTCCCTGGGCGAGTCGCGCTTGCTGCGCCGTCGCGGGGCCGGCCGATGGCCTTGGGAGACCCCAGCGCTGCGCAGGGGTGACCCTTGGGTGACCCTTGGGGAATTTCGCAGAGATACAGTAGCGGTTTTCCATGTTATATGGTAGATATGGTAGATGACCATTTTCATCCATTTTCCATGTTAGAGACGTTTTTATATTCATGGTGACTCATCCATATTATGGTAGAGATGGCCCATTTATGAGTTTACCTATTTTTACCTAATAAAGTTTGGGCGGTTTTCCATGTTAGATGACCTCTGAGGGAAATTGATCAACAATTGCGACACGATGGCAAGTTTTGGTGCATCTGGGAAAAATAAAAAAATGGGAGCAGATTAAAAAGATTGAAAACAATAACTGAATATGATTGGAACGTGTGTTAAAAAAGGGAAACAAAATGAAACACATGGAAAAGTATGGATAAATTCACGGAATAATTTTAGGACAATGATGGGAGAATCATAGATCAAGTCATGGGAAATTGTGCCAATTCTGATGTTCCCCCAGAGTAGTGAAAGTGTCTATAGCAGAACTCCCAAACTTACATCCCAGCTGGGTTTAACTGAAATAAGATACAAAAATTATATGTCGTTTAAACATTGCCATTTGAGGTGCATATACATATATATATATATATATCTGTATGTATATATATATATAAATACTCAATTTTCAAACACGCCCATCTCTGAACCAAATACTGCCTATGTCGTGCGGCTTTTCAGATTCAACTGACTCCATGGGACCATTGGACCAGCGTCCTGGAGCCAATTTAACCATCCAAGCCCTGGTCAGCTTTAGACATCCCAGCAACATATTCAAGTACTAATTAATTATTAACTCAGACTTTGATGGGTCATCATCAAATTTTCATTGCTTAAATCCTTTTCAAATCCTTTTCTGTCTTGTTGCTTTATCATTCTCTTGTATATATAATCTTCCTGGAATCCTGGAGTAGGTAGAATATGGATGAATATGGACTATTTCAAAAATCCCCACATATTTATCATGGAATATCTTTAAACATGGTCCATATTTATCATGGTCCATATTTTACCTACAGGGTGGTTCTATATCCTCAATGGGAATTCCAGGATCCTAAAATGGAGGTACTGTACCATATAAGGCCATATTTTGCTGGGATATTCCCTTACATAGGCCTGAAAAATAGGCCAAAAATATATGGTAGGTACCTTCAATTTAGGTTCCTGAAATGGCCATTGATTCTATATCCTTATGTTCCCATGAAATCTCTAGATGTTCTCCGTCGATCCACGGCTCGGTGTGGCTGGAGCTTCAGTGGTCGGCTCTTTGAAGGGCCTCAACTTTTCGGATCTCAGAAGCAATCCGGGTAAAAATGGTAACCCCACAAGACATGAAACAACGAGCTTTAAGGTATCACTGATATCACATGATATCACTAGTTTATCTATGATTTTATCTATTTTTAGATTTAGATTGTGCTTACCGATCTTTTTTGGGGAGAGCATCCCATGGCTGAAACGAAACGCGCGGATAGCCGCGGAGAAGGGTCCGTTGCCCTGAAATGATCTGATCATCTGGATATGCTTAGCATTCTTTAGCAATGAATGTTAATAATGGTTAATGGTTAATGATGGTTCATATATGGTTAATATATGGTTAATGATGGTTAATAATAATACTGGTTGGTGGTATACCTACCCCTCTGAACAATGATGGACTTCGTCAGGTGGGATGATTATTAAATAATTCCCAATATATGGAAAGTAATAGTCCATTCATGCTCCAAACCACCAACCAGAGAATCATACTTATGTCATATAGTTATGACAGTTATGATAGTTATATGATAGTTATCATCTGGATCTTTAGTTATGAACATAACCAGATAATGATGATAATGTTATATAACCATATATAACTATGGTTCTATATCCACTTAAGTAACATTTCACATGTTCAATGGCCATTCCAGGAACCAATTTATTGGAGGTACCGATTCCATATATTTTTGGCCAATTTTCAGGCCTAAATTTCAGGGAATATTCCCAGCAAAGGATCCTGAAATTTCCCATTGACTAAACTGGCAGATAGGGGGTTGGAAGATTAGTTTCCACTAAAAATGGGTGATTTTCAGGGTCAACAAGTTAACTTACCAGAGGGTAACATTTCTCATAGAATTGGATGATGGGAAAATTTACAGGAAACCCCATCAAATTTGATGGTAAAAACCATGGTTTCCTGTTAAGATTTTCCCTTAAACCAATCCATTGAACATCAAAATAGCTGGGATTTATGGACGTGAATAACCCACTAAAAATGGTATTTTCATAGGTATTGATCCATAGCCATATATATATAAGAATAGATACTGTAGATACTGTAAATTTTCCCTTAAACCAATCCATTGATCTATGTTAATTTACCAGAGGGTAACATTTCACATGTGGATGAAACTTGACTTCAATCACCAACAGCTCTGAAGAGCTCCCGCTCCCATCATCCGGGGAGTCCAACGAGGCGGACAGCCACAAGTCTTGGTCGTCGCCGTCGCTATCGTCGTCGCGGACATCGCACCAATTCTGATCGTAACGGGGCAGGATGATCATCCTACATAGCTGGTTGGAAAAGCATAGGAAAACCATAGGAAAACCATAGGAAAATGGGAAAATCATAGGAAAACCATAGGAAAATGGAGGTTTACCCTCTGGTAAACATACAAAAAAACTATGGAAAATCACCATTTTTCACAGGCAAATCAACTATTTCTATTATTTTCTATTGGCAATTTTCAATAGCTACGTTAAATTACCAGAGGGCATCATGTATCATACCATGTTCAAGGTATTTTTCTATCATTTTCTATGAAATGAACATGGTATCATCAAACATGGCTGGGAAATTTCGGACCAACTAATTACAGAAATTGTTTCAATGGGACGATCATGAAACTAAATGGTGGATTGCCCATTGCCATGTTGCATGGAACATGATCCAACATACCCGCAACATACCTGGTTCAGTTGGCATCACGAAAATAACAGAGGATAATGTCAAAAAAACATGATCACCTTTCAATTCCAGGTGTTGCTGATGCAAAGAGACCGATTATTTTCCTGTCCCGATGATTTTCCGAGGATGAATCCGGATGTTCGAAACGATTCCATGCCCGTTGGATGGTTTCGAAACGTTCCCCACCGAGATCATCGGGATTTTAAGAAAGGCCTCGCGCTTGGGATTCGCAAACGCCTGACGGTGTTGCTGAGGGGGGCAGAAAAATTGCACATATAAATACACACACATAATCACACACACACACATATATATACATATAAATAGAATAAACATCAATAAACAATATGTATATATATATATGTATACATTATATATATATAAATACACACACTTACAGAATACTCTCTCTCTCTCTCCCCATTGGCCATCCCGGAGGGTCAGCATCACTTACAGTATACAGTACTCGTTGGCAATCTTTTTTGAGGTTGCCACATGTTGAATTGATGGTATATTTCATGGTATTTCTCATGGTTTGCCTGACAATAGTGTAGCCCTAAATCCATTGGATTATGATCATGTTCCTCATTAATCCTTTGCCATTTAAAGGGGGATAGACCGTATACCCCATTTTCAGACACACCCAGACGGGGTTTTGGGCATCCGATGGTGTACACAGGCATGAGCCAGGGCCAAAGGCTAACTTGTCATGGCCCCAAAACCATCCGCTGCTGGCAAACACCCCATGGATGGATGGTATTTCATGCTCATTCTAGACATGTCCACCATGTTTATCCATTTTTTTATCAATTTTCCAAGGCAAATCCTTCGCATTTTTAACAACAGTTCTCCGCCTCCAGACATGTGAACTCTTGGGACGTCTTGCTCTGCCGCGACCTTTGTCGGTGGGGGTCATCTCAAGTCAGGTGCAGCTTTGTTCTACCCTCTGGTAATTCAACATAGCTATTGAAAATTGTCATTCATAGTGGATTTACCCACTAAAAATAGTGATTTTTAACAGCTATGTTAGTTTACCAGAGGGTAATGATTCAATTGTGAACTTTCACCAGTTGTCATATGTTGTGAGTTGGTTCCAGTGGTCATAAGGAATCCAGGAATTCGAGGAAGAGCCAGCTACTTGTGGCACTGTGAGGCCGTCCAACCAAAAATCACGATGTGAAGCTGGTGTGACATCCATGTTTCATCACGTATTCCTATATATAATGACTTCTATTCAATGGCCATTATTAGATCATGATATTCTCTCTCTCTCTCCCTCCAGATCATAATGTTTGGTCATCATATTAAATCAAATCAAATCATATTATTTAAATATATGTGATGATGATGGATGCTGGTGGTTGATGATATAAACTCAGGTCCAATCCGATGTCCATCGTGAGTGGAGCCATCTGAAAGGCCGTCGGACGGCACCTGGGAACAATGGTCATTTCATGGGTTTAGCATATGATTTCATAGGATTTAATGGGATTGAACACATGTTCAAAGAGGACTCAATGAGATTTAACATGATTATATATATTATATGGTTTGAATTGACGGGATATGATTTGGTAGGATTTAATATGAATCAATATTGTTTGAGCTGATTTAATAGGATTTAATACGGTTTTAAAAGTCATTTCATTGGTACTTTAATGATGCATTGCCATGGGGTTTATCATGATGTACTATCAAACAAAGGGATTGACCATTGAATGGGGGTCTTACCCTCGAATAGTAATAGGATTTCATCAATGGGTTTAATAGTGACTCAATTTTTCCTTTATTATATGTTAATGGCTACCCTCCAGCCAGCTCTCCTTCGATGCTTTTCCCAACTAGAAGCTTCCATTTAGTTCGCAGATTTCCCAGCCATGTTTGATTACCGAAGGGTAAATCCAGTAAGAAAAGCAAAGAGTAGCTGAAATAGCTGAAATGTTTAGATGGGTTTCTGGGGTTTAAAACATTCCCACAGGATATGCTTGTTCAATCCTGTTTATGCAGGAATGACGCCCACATGGCAAAAACTGCGTGCTCGGTTTCCTGTTGGGTTTAGCACATGTCGCTTTTCTTTAAGGCCGAGAGCCAGCCTCCAGCTGCTGTACACAGCCAAGCATTAATTATGTGGCTTTGCACCCAAAAAAGTAGCCCTAAACTCCTAAATCCACTTGTTCATCATATTTTTTCCTCTTAAATGGCCATAACTTGGGGGTAACACCAATTTTCACACCATGCATTGCACCGAGCGGAAATCCATGGGAATTCTCTGTCCGGAGTCCTGCCTTCGCAACTGAACTTCTTCTTGACTGCCTCACACCGAACTTAGGCACATCGATAGAGCCACGATAAACCTCTCCTTTGTAGTGCCCTCTGGAAAAGTACCCGTATACCCTCCGGCAACGCGGCAATAAACAATGCCCCATTTGTAGATGATTTTCCCGTAAATCATCTAAAACATCCATTTATAGGGTTTTTTCCATTGCCATGATTGATTAGCGAAAGGTAGTTCGATGATTTTCTCATGCCCGTGGAATTCCCAGCCAGCCATGGTTTATCATTGGATTTGCTTGGCTTTACCACGTTGACTATTGTTAACTTGGTATCCGCCTCAGCCAAAAATGCTGTAAAACTATGGGCATTCAATCAAACTCTGGGAAGGTTGACATTCTTGCGACTGATTGAATTTGTGGGTGTGTTCGGAAAATTGCTTCCTGGTTCTGGTTCCAACAAAACAGAAAATTACCCTCTGGTTATTTAACATAGCCATGGTATAGATGGCCTATAGAAATAGATGGTTTACCTATTAAAAATGGTGGATCTTTCCATGGCAAACTGTTAGTCATAACCAGATGGTACTTGGACAGCAGTGAAGCCATCATTGGCAGCGGTTCCAATCCCAAGACTATTTTCAAGCCGGGATCATCCTCAGTGACAAGGTGGAACTCCCCCAGTTCTAAGTTGATGCAGCTATATCTACCAGACACGTCCATAAACCATATCCTTAGCTGCGCCTTACACAGCAACTATAGTTAGCCTACTTACCACAAACATCCATTGTGTATATATATATATAGTTAATCATATTGCTTATCCCACCATAACCATATGGCTGCTTCCTGAAATTGGGGTTTCGCAAGTCACCATGGGTTTCAATACTAAGTCATGGTTCAACGGCTTGGTGAGGAAACCCCAAGGGAAACTGATGATTAGCCATGGCATTTTGGGGTATCCTATCATGACCTAATATAGCTATTGAACCAACTATAATCTATCACCAACTATTGAACCATGGAGTTTTTCATAATTGGTAATTATAATAGTTGGATATATATAGTTGGTATATAACATAACCCCAACTATTGAACCATATATAACATAGCTATCCTTGGGGGGCTCCCACCTTCCAAAAAACGAAGGCACCCCGATGGCCTGCCATCGTCGGCATGACTCACCATGGCCTCGGCTTGGGGATTTCACCCCCTAGCGCCATGAGATTGAACTAGAATGTGTATAGGGAATTTTCGGGTGATTTTCGGATGGTTCTAGGGAATTTTAGGGAATTTATAGATAGATAGATGGATAGATAAATATAAAACTGTAGGGTTGATGATTTTTATATGTAATTAATATATATATATATGTATATTCAAATATAAACTAATATTGTATAAAAATATATATAGGATTTTAACGGTGCATCTAACTTTACATGGGATTCCAATGAGATTACAAAACCATTAAACCAACTATACTTAAACTAACCTTTGTGCGCAAAAATGGATATCGGATATCTAATATAATACCATGAAATACCATGTTATTATATATACTTTAATGGGTATTTTAATTGATACTAACTTGATATAGATTATGATGGAATATCTAGCCAACACTTGAGATTATAGTTGGGTTTGTCTGAACATGTTGTCACTACTTATTGCACCGTAACCGAACTATCATGTTTTTAATGGGAACATTATTGTTACCCTCTGGTAATTTAACATAACTATGGAAAATCACCATTTATAGTTAATTTTCCAATTAAAAATGGTGATTTTCCATAGTTATGTTAGTTTACCAGAGGGTAACCTGGTTCAACAAGTAGGTTGTTCGAATATGGGGGCACCCCCCAAATCCCAATGGCTTATAATCAGGCTCCCGTATGTTCCATATTGTTCCATACATTTTAGTGGCCCACGATTTTAAGGCACGTCACTCCAGAGCCAAACATATGACCAAATGGTAGCATCCTTGTCTGTTTAGGGCGTGTACAACCGAGGCACTGAGGCACTGACACCTTAGTTTTTTCGGCTTAAAAAGTTAGGCCATAGTTTGCCAGATTGGGGGGGCGCTTTGTTGTTTATCTTCACATCTAGCTCATGTCTTGCACTTCAAGTTTTTCCTTTACATCTTGCTTCCAATGGGCATCCCCCTGTTGTGATGCCCCCTGGACTTTCACAATTTCAAATTTCCAAGAGCATACAGAGTGGCTCTTGATGCCACTTACATCCAATTACCAGCTCTTAGCATGTTCGTTCGGTACGGTTGGGCGTTCGGAACGCGCGTTTTAAAAACTCGCGTTCCAGAACGCGCGTTCTGAGTGAATCCTTGTTTTCCAATGATATAAAGTTAACTTATTTCCTGGGCCTGGACACTGAAACCTTTTTCTCCCCAAATAAAAAAGGATTTTGAGAGCTCTTATGGGCTCAAAATGGTGTATGAAGCCACCAGAAAGTTGATCTTCCCAACTCCGGATCCTTTGTTGGGTGAAGCAAAAAAGGTTCTGGCCTCACCAGGCTTGTGGGGCAAGTTAGCTTTCCTTCCCGGATCCTTTTTTTCTCTGAAAGGAAAAGGTTCTGACCTCTCACAAATTTTATCGTAGTGCTAATGACAGAGGCCTAAGAAGACTTTGAAACATTGTTGAACAATTCTATGTGACACAGCGGATCCTTTTTGCAAGGAGCAAAAAAAGGATTGGGAGGCTTTTGGGATCCATAAAACCACTAAAACCCCGGCTGCGTTCGGAACGCGCGTTCCAGAAGGTACGTTTTGCGTTCTGCGTTTTGGTCGTGGTCCCAACTCATAGCCGCAGGGTCGACTTGGAGGGGCCCCTTAGATGGCACTGCAACCAAGCTGCCTCCACTGACGAAGTCTGTTGAAGGCTGACCCAGCAGTCTTGAGCCAAATCTTTCAGCCAGCTCGACGGGCTCGACGGAACTCAAACCTCTCCACCAGTTCAGGTAGAGTAGATTCTACGAATATAGTAGTGGATATGGCATATGCATATGTCCCCCTGCTGCAGATGATATTCGCCATAGTGCCCAGGGACAAGCTGCCAGGGTTTTGAATAATCTAATTCCAACTCTATGTGACCTTCAATCTAAATGTCACAGCGTGTATCCTCAATCTTTGAATTGCATCTCTTTTTGGGACGAGCACCCCATATACTTGACTCAATTGCTATGTGCTACACGTTTGTTGCTGACTCCACCCAGTGTGCTGCTCTAAATATCATGTTTGTTGCTTTTTGAAGCCCCCAAGCACCTAGCAAAGCGAGTTGTTGTTCTTGATGTAATTGACATGTCTCTCTGTTTTTTGGGGAGATCTGCAAAGAACACCCATGTTGCCAACGGCACCCGGTTCCCGGTCCTGTTGACGTCCTGGCGATCGGGCCAACGTGAAGATGATGAGCACAATTGAATTGTACTTAAGAAATACCCATTGATACCCTAAATTCCTTTAAATATTGCAACCCTCTGACTGTGTGCAACTTCCAAAGTCTCAAGGGTAGCTACAAATGTCGCAAGCGTTAAAGGAATTGGAACTATGCGGTGCAAAACGGTTCGGTGGTGGCAGGGAAGAAGGAAACGGGATTTGAAAAACAACGTAATAAGTAAAAGTATGGAAAGGGCATAATACACAAACTGGTCAACAGAAATCAATTCAACAATGAGACAATGTCCAAATTCTATCATGAATTGTTTTGAGGCCAACAAAAACCATCAAAACAGTCCTTCCAGCTCCATTGGGCACCCTGATAAGCAACCCATCAGAAATTATTGGCTACAACCTGTTGAGAAAAAGCGTTCATATACCTCGTGATTGTCAGTAACAGTTTGCGTTTTTTTTGTGCATCAACCGACCAGAAAACAACATTAATGTCAACCCTTGATTCATTAATCAATCCCTAGGCTGTTTAATTGGGGGAGGGGGTACCATTTATATAATTATCAGATTATCGCTATTTGGGGAGCACCCCCTAATTAATAAACCACAGCCTGCGAAATGCTTGCAGTCCATTTTCCTCTGCGCTTCTTATCGGCAGCAGATTTTGCGAGTTTTGGCTGTGGGCCCCCGCAAGATTTCCTTTACGGGGCAAGGTTCAAAGGGGAACATCTGGCCAAACAAGTTGAGCTTGACAGCTGTGAAATACGATTTCTATGTTGGGTGATTTTCATGTTATTTTTTCGCGTGACGCCAAAAATAAAGACGGGACAGCAAACCGACCCTCTGGCAATTAAACAGTTTGCTATGGATAATCACCATCTTTAACAGGCAAAACATCAAACTAAATGGGCAATTTGCCATAGCAAAGTGTGAAATTAATTACTAATTAGAGGGTATACACAAACAAAACATTGCTAAGCACATATTGGTGACATATATCCACGATGAGTGGCATTGCTGTGGTATTGAAGGGTTCTCTACCCAACTGTCCCAAGTCAAGAGAGGCTTAGACATGAAGTTTACATGAGATATCTGAGTCCGGCTGTGTCATGAATGATATATATATATTAAAGAACACATATACATCTATTCTGCATATGCATTATATGCATACACACACAAACATAAACATACACACACACCTATATGTATATACTGTATATATATATACATACATATATACATACACATACACATACACATACACATATACATAGTGTGTATATATATACTATATATTATATGAATGGAATTAGACACACCATGACACAACAGGTCTTTCTGGCCAGTTGTCCAAAATTACCAGTGGCGGGTTTTTTGGGGCCAATCCTCCACAGCGAAACATCTACTGTCTCAGCGGCCCGCGCCACGCCCAAAAACGTTCGGCTGCTGTTGGCGGTTCGACTCTGATGTTGCGGTGACTTCGTTCATCAACGTAGCTGACATAGATTTACCCGCTGGCTATTCAACATAAACATGGAAAGATCCACCATTTTTAAGAACGGTAAACCATCTATTTCTATGGGCCATCTATACCATGGCTATGTTAGTCATAACCAGATGGCATCCTGAAAACATCTGAAAACAATGGGGCTACCCATTGTTAAGCCGCCATGAAGAAAGGGTGAATTTATGACGTCTCGAGAGTCTCGATCCATCGGGGTTGGGGTGTATACAGAGCATTTTTCAGGCTATTTAAAGGTAGACCTCATTTTCAGCAAAATCCACACGGCTACTCTGAGAAACATTGCAAACAAGGTATAAGAAACCGAGCTCCACATTCAATCCTCAAATAGCCATTCAATAGCTGGATCGACCACGAGTTTGTTATATGATTTTACCATATTTTGCCATCCATAGGGGTGTCATGATGTTTCTGATGCTATGGGTTTGACATAGTCTTGCCATTTGAATATTAAAATTAGAAGGTTCCTGTAAAATTTACCTTCAACCTGTGCCCTGATAACTGGTCATAGGGTGCTAGTGCGTGCTAATACAAGCCCTTTTGGGAATATTAAGGGGTCTCACTCCCGAGCTCAAAATCCATGAGCCTGGGTCAGTACATAGGCCACGTGTTGCATGCAATGTGTGGTTGCAAAACGGTGCCAAAGAAGTGGGCAGTGCACTTTCCCATGACGGATCCATGGTGCTGGTATATATGCTAACATTGGGGGTATATGGCTATGAGTCAAAACCTTGTACCCCTTTTTTGTTCACATCAAGTCATAGCTGGGATTTATGGATGTTCATCCCACTAAAAATGGTATTTTCATGTATTTTCATAGGTATTGATCCATCCCCGTATGGATGGGATCCATGTTGCCATATATAGCAGCACCATGGATCCTATGGTTCCCCTCAAGTCACATCCCTCTGAATTTTGTGATCCTCGACTCCGGGAGTCAAACAAGCCAGGAACATGCACAACTTTTCCCGAGCACCACAAACCAAAAATGATATTTGCTGAGATTGCGGTGGATTCATGTTTTTGAGGTAAATGATGTTAAGTTCCAAGTTATCCTTGTACTATGATTATTGGCCATTGGCAAATCACATCACACAGTCGAAACCAACAAATTCTCTCATTGGTCGACATTTTTACACATCCCGCTCGCGACCCCTGTTTTTTGGGAAGCCCCTTTGACAAGGGCACGGCATCATTTCCACATTCTCCATCTTGGTACAGGTGGGATGTTGAAGGTTCCAGTCTCAGAGGTTACAGGTCAGCGGGGAATGGAGCTGTGATGATATGCTCAGGACTTTGCCAAGCTACCAGTGACCCGCCCAATAATATAAGGCTTGGATTGAAGGTTTATTCTGGTTTATTCACATTTATTGACCATCAACAACCACGAGAAAGGGTTTGTTAAAGCTTATTAACTCATGAACCATCTATCATGGGGGCAATTCTACCCCTGGCAGGACTGGATTTGTTTGAACTTGTTGCCTTGGTTTCAACATGCAGTGCAGACATGGGCGTTCCCTGTCAAAGGGGCATCTTGTTTGACCCAATGTTGCAGGCTCCAAGGTGCTTCCGTCGCTCTTCAAAAATCACCCCGGTTTCCAGCGTGGGCCACTTAAAATCACCCGCGGACGCGTGGTTCACTGCTGGCTTCAAGCACTCATTGGCCGACGAAAACGGCTTCAACGAAATGCTCGGCCTTTGAGACCAAAGCTGCCAGTGCAGCACAGCCATGCCATCTGCTGCTGCGACATGACTTGAAAGGAAACGCACATGATCACCTACGCATGTCCAAAGGGGATGGTGGTCATGCCCATTTCCCCATCTGGTTTGCGCACACATCCACATGTAAAAACCCTTAACATGGGATTCCTTCACTGTGCATCACTGTGCTGGGCGAGCCACAAAATGAAACCTGCTGAGCATTGGTAGGTACGACCTTGAAGGGAGGTTCTTGGCGGAAATTGATAGTCAAACATGCGTGGCTAAAGAATTCCCCACCCAAGTCTTTGCTTGTAGAGCCTGCCACTCACGGAGCCGGCATTCTTGGAGGACATGAATGGAAATGTCGGTGAGGCTTTGCGTTCTATCAGGCACTAGTTGGGCACTCGCAGCATGCTTCAAAGTGGCAGGCGTGTTTGTACCGCTATCGCGCCTTTGGCTGTGCAGGTTGAAATTTTCGGAGCAACAGGTATATTTCTGCGGCGGGAGGCGTTTTTCAACGCACATCCGTGCAATGAAACAGATGTATTGCATACAGTATGTATCAAATATCCAGGCAGGTGCTGGCATCATAAGGATGTCTTGCGCAGGTGTCATGGGCAAGCAAGCGATACCCATGCTCTCAATTCACTCAACCGCGATGGACATTTCAGCACTCATGATGTGAACATGAATAAGCAGCAGGGGATAGAAGGGGGACATCGATAGATCACAATAAGTAAATAAACGTGCATGCCTACAATACATACATACATTACATTACACTACACTACATTACATTACACTACATTCCATTTACATTGCATGTCATTGGATTACATTGCAATGCCATTAGATATATATATATATATGTATATTCACATAACACATACGTATAGAGCGATAAATAGATAATAATACATATGTATGTAACACAAAAAGAACACACATGTATATATATATATATATATATATCCTGAATAAAACACATCATATTCATACATGAGTATTGTGATGCATATATTTATATATATTTGTGTGTTTGTGTAGACATAAATATATATATATTACATTATATTATATACACATATATCTTCATAGATCTTATGCAAATGTCCAAAGAAAAATGGCTGCTGTTCAGCTTCCAAGCGTTCGTGCCCACTTGCCACTGCGCATTGGTCAAGCGTTCGTCCTTGCCATGTCGAACTGCCGCGGTGAAACGCGACGCGGACACTCGGGGAATCCGCACCGTGGACGAATTGCTGGCGACGGCCACGTCGTGGAGCGGTGGTGGGTTTGCCGTCGATGTGCATTTACTATATCAATGGATTGGTTTAAGGGAAAATCTACAGGGAAACCAAGGTTTTTACCATCAAATTTGATGGGGTTTCCTGTAATTTTTTTCCGGTTAAAATTTCCCCATCATCCAATTCTATGACTATATAATTATAGAAAGTAACCAGATTACCCTCTGGTAAGTTATCCCATGTTTGGTGAAGCCAATCTTCCAACCCCTATCTGGCAGGGTCTATGTTAATTCACTGGAGGGTAATCGTTATAAGCCATATTATACCGGGTCCACTAAGAACATTGATGATTCTGGTGATAATATATGATATGGTTGGTGAGTGGGTAGCAACCATATCAAATAACATTGCTGGATACATGGATGACGTTCACTGACATTCATTATTTCTGGGTTACGCTCATTACATAACCTCTGGTAATGCAACATATGACAACATAGACATGGAAAATGGTATGTGTGTAGATGATTTACCTATTGAAATGGTGGTTTTGCATAGCTATGTTAGTCATTACCAAAGGGTAGTGTTTACAACCAGAATTCACTATTGCAAGCCATCTTATATTCTTATATTGGGTAATTTTTAATCATATTGTCATATTGATGGTTGTGGTTGTCACAAATGCAAATGGATAAGAAATATAAGAACCATATTGTGAAATAGCCATAAATAATCTATACATTAGTGAGATCATGTGGGATACATACCCCAGTTAGATTATGTAATGGAATTATGATCGCCACTTACTGATCAGGATGCAGCCCCCAACTAGGCAGCATATGGGGTACACAGTAAGCCATCCAAAGCATCTTTCGGGATTATTTCTAATTACTCTAGCCGGTAGAGCTACCAACGCCTCTGTGCATTTTTTTGGGGTAGCGATGAAAAGCAGCAAAGCTGTGACCCTTCCCACCGCCGTTGTGTCGCCAAAAAAAGGGATGGTGCCCATCTTGGGCAGAAGCCGCAAACTGCGCGTTCACCCGGCAACCAGCTGAAGAGCTTCCGGAACTTCCCGTTTGTTCGTCCGGATGCACGGGATACATGGTAGACAGGGGTGATCTATATATTTTTTTATGTGTGTGCACGTGTGATACATGATGATCATGATGTCATATACATGATGCACAGTATTTACCACATGTTAACAGAAGCAACCAGCTCTGAAAAAAGGATGGTAGACGCTTAAAATCAGCTGACAGTCACCTGTGGACGCTATCGCTTGAATGCTGCAGGCTGCAAATATGGATCGATGGGAATCCTTGATTGAATGCATTGTGCATCGTCTTTCAGCTTCGACCTGTTCAACCTGAGCATCAACTCCACGACGTCCGCCCTGATGACAAACTTCCCGGCAGTGGTTGTACTAGACATACAACGACGATATGTACACATAAAAACGCATATATATATATATATCCGTATATATGGGAACATATGCGGCAGAATATATATATATATATATTATGATATACTAACATAAGCTTGTCTTTGGTCAAGTAAACGAGGAGCTTACCTGCCTTGCAGGATGTTGATAGTAACACTGACATTTCCATACATTTCCCACAAATGTTCTCATGGCTATGGCTGAGTCCCTTGCCATTACCATTTCCGCCTCAGTCTTCGTAACTTTCTGGCGCAGCAGCCTGCAAACGTGCCTCGGCCAGGGGTGCTGGGGATCCATCCTTCTCTCTGTCTCTCCTCTTATATGAATAGACATGTTCTTTTCACAGCATATCTCTGTATATACGATATATATATATATATATATACAGTTATCTAATGTTATGTATGTATTTCTGAAAAATCAATCATGCACATAATCAAACACATACTATGCACATGATCTAAACGTTCACATGCTATTTGTCAAATGCTCTAAAGCTCCAAGGCCTACAACTAACATCAAAGTGAGGCCTCCAAACGATAGCCAAAATGGGTTTTACCTGGGTTACTGTAGCTAGGGTTTATGGGGAATATAGGTCTAGTATTCATGGGGTTTATAAACCAACAAATATAGCTGGGAGGGCCACCTTGTAGTAAAGAAATTGTCATCGAACAGCAGGTCACCATCAAGAATCTTTGGTTAACTGTGATTTCAATGGGATTTTACTACCTGGAGTTGGTTGCGTCACATTTCGGAACCCCTGAGTCGACTAGCTTATCAGCCTAACTTCCCTCGGGTCACCCAGTCGATGCGCATTCCCAATTTGGAGTGGATTCAAATGGTGAATTGTTGTGGATCTGGATCTATTCATGGGGTCCTACTGATTTCATCTCTAGGCTCATTAGATTGTACTCTGTAGCATCATGGCTGACCTGTTATTGTTTAATGCTACTAATCTTCAAAGTTTGAGAAACATATCACTTTAAGCATTCGCGCCTGCGTCGTCTACAGTAAAGATTGCCATTGATATAGGCCTAAAAAGGGACAGTTACCCCAATCCAAATCACCCATCATTCGTAACGTGGCGCTTAACGACGTGAGGTCCTTTTCTCGATCCAGTTCCGGAAATTGATGAAAACACTTATGAAAACCATCACCCTACCTCACTATGAGCTATGAAATTAGGCATATCTATAAATCATGGATAATTAGTTACAATAGCAATAATTAAAGCTACCATAGCCTATCATGTGTATATTATGTGTATATATATATAGAATTAGCCATCATCCATAATCATGAACGATAATCATCACCTTACGATAGTTCCCATAGTTCCCGATGCCAGGGCGCAGCCAGTTCTTCCCCGGTCTCCAAGTCCTCGCGCCGTGGTTCCAAGCTGATGGATTTTGCCACACAAATAGGGGATCTACAAGTGGATTGAAGGTGGGTCCAATTTGATGTCCTTTTAAGGTAAAAATAGGTTTGGGCCGGGAGCGGTTAATCCCATCTACCATCATTTACGAAACCTGTTGTTTTTCAGGGCTTTCTTCAAAGCCCTCTATTCATCAACCAACCAACGGGAAAAGGACATCTAGATGATCCAGTCCTGAAGTCAGGAAATCACATGAGGAATCTCCGTTCATTTCATCGAAGAAAACGGCAGGTTATTTTTAAAGGATGATTGAGAACCGGTGAAAATACCATAGCATCATGGTTTCATTACCGGCAACAGATAATATTTCCAATATGGTTTCATAATATGGTTCCGTTCTAATCATTGTCTGATATAATATGGCTTCATTATTGTATCTACAATATGCGTTGACTACCAACATTATGGTTTTGTTAACCTATTTCTGGTTGTAGTTGGTATGATACTTTGATAGCTGAATGGTTGGTTGGTATGATGCTTTATACTTTGATCTGATCTGGTTTCATTATGTTTCATTACCCCATTTCTTTACAGAAGGGGACACCCTCAGAGTGCCTTTTTTCACTGTTCTCTTACACATGCACTGACAGTTTCTGCTTGGCACATCTGCAATGGCTATGTCACTACTGTGCAACCATTGACAATTTCTGCTTGGCATCTCCTAAACAAAGTCAAAAAAGAAACAACACACCACAAAAAAATGACAAGACCCAACTCTCTGCCACTACTCCCTTCCTTGGTGTGTGCAACCTTGTTTTTTCTTTTGGCTTTATGGTTTCTTGGTTTCTTGGCTTCTTGTTTTCTGGCTTGTTGTTGTTTTTTTGAAGGGCTGGCAAAACAACACAAAAGTGAAGGACCTAGACGTAACTCTTTGCCAGTTCTCCCACTTTAGGGGTTGCAAACTTCCTTTTGATTGGCTTATTGTTTGCTACCATGTAAAAACCAAGGCGCAATGCAGGTATCACTGGGGGAAGCTTTGGGGGCTTGGGACACAGATTAGTCAATTTTGTATGTTTATGTATTTTTCCAAATTGTGGTTACAAAACATTGCAAAACCATAGGCAGCCAATGAATTTGTAGAACTGATTTTGATATTGACCATTGTTGAGTCAAACCCTTAAGCCAATACATGTTCAAACACTTTAAATGATCCCCTTGAAAAGGAGTGCTGCATCTCCTTGAAGTGAGTGCTCCCTTCAACAAGCGCATTTCTTTCAAAATGGTAGAGCATCCCATTGGTAGGAAATGTCTTAGTCTACTTCTATGTCAAACATGAACCCTCTTGCACATGCAATGCCCTTTTCATTCATAATATGTTTTCTGACATGAAGACCACATGGTATACGTAAACATGTAAAATATGTCCTTCACAATTCACACTTGCACATATTTTGAGAACAGCACCCTTTGATGTAGGCAGCTCTCCTCTTGAAAAAATATTGTAATTTGAAGAATGTGCATCTTTAATCCCAGGACAATCAAACATTGTTTGAACATATGGTATACTGTATGCAAGTAGCACCCTTTTGAAAGAGTATAGTCGTCTTTGAAGAATCTGTGGTTAAATAAATGTGCAACCGTTTTTTTTTTAATTGATATGAGTGAGATATTTTACATTAAACAAATACAAATTATTGTTGGATAGTATTGAAACCAGTTCTTTTTTTTGTGAGAATTGTCTTTTTATGAAGGCGCTGATCTGAGCAAGGGGAAGAATACACTAATGTCATTCACAAAAGGAGCATTCTTTAATAATGCTAACAGTTTCAAACATACTGCAGTTTTGAAAGGGATGCTCCATGTCAATAATACTACTTATATACATATATTGTGAAGAAATATTGGCTTTTCTAAAAGGGGTACTGATCCTTTGAAAGGAAGGTTACACATCTGGAAATGCACACCGCACTCCTTCAGAAGGCATGGTGCAACTTTCAAGGAATACTTCATATTTGTTTGGATATTGTCACTGCATTGCCCCAAAGGAAGATTACTCTTATTCAGAAGGGTATGTTTGTTTTGAATATTCAGAAGGATGTTGTAATTATGTTGACGACATCTAGCATATTCTGCTGAAATTGTGTTTGGTTGAAGGGATGCTGTAGTAGCATTTATATGCATTTATCTAAGGTAGATTGAACACCTGGACACTTCTTCAAGCAATACATACTCTCTAGTGGACATGAACACAGCTTAATCTGTAGTTTAAGCTTTAACATGCAATTATACAGTTGTAAAATAAAATAAACAAGTGCACTCTCACTGCGGCCTGCTCTCTTTAACACCCCAAGTTCATGACTGTTGGTTCACCCTTCAAGATCCCATGGTGATCTCCATGTGGTCATCGGCTTGGTGGTCATAGCTAGTCATGGATTCGTCAAAATGACCACCCTTGAGCGCGAAAGAATACGAAACAATATCAGTAGACAAATGCGATGCTTTTCCCTCCGTGCAATGCTTAGATAATTACCCTGACTTTATCGGTCAACTTAGAGCTGGTTGTAGAATCGATGTGTCCCACTATTCTGACCGTCTAAAATCAAACAAAGAAGCTATGCATACAGCAAACCATCAAAAGAAGCTTCAAAAAATAATTATAATAGGCACCCATGACTTAGGACTTAGGTCACCATAGTGACATAGGAGTTTGTGCACCAAGTCCTAAGTCACTGGTGTTCTTACCAGGTGATTTGTGTGCAGCAAGTCCTAAGTCATT
>Ga0126342_10005677_pt1 | contig 21886 bp, 24 predicted proteins | sample Cyp1metagenome_FD_92528 | JGI IMG/M metagenome (GOLD analysis project Ga0126342, IMG submission 92528) | Coral microbial communities from Lord Howe Island, Old Settlement Bay, Australia - Cyphastrea 1 metagenome | ecosystem: Host-associated > Invertebrates > Cnidaria > Coral ... | reverse complement strand
CCCGGCTGCCCTTCATAGAGAACGCGACCCCATGCAAACAGGCAAAGTTAATTCTCTAAAGAATCAAGCAGAAATTGACAACCCGGGTTGTCTTATTCTTTAGAGGAAATTCCAAGGGGGATACCGTACCCTGACTTCAATATTTCAATAAAGACCCGAACAAGGGAAGTCAATAGTGACCTTGGTGCAAAGCCCGGTCCCGCAAGAACTTCCCAGGCCTTTTTGCCAGCTCCATGGCCATTGGCAAACACAGCTGCTGGGGCCCAAATTGGACCAAATCGGATGGTTTGTGAATGTGTGTGAATGTGTGTGATTTATGGATATTGATGAGTATTCGAATAACAGTTAACAATATTCAGTATTCATGATGGTTTGATAGATTTTGATAGTATTTGAGATCGTGTTGTTTGTGTGTGTGTGCAGCAGTGTGTGTGTGTGCATTGCCACTCAATAGTTTCAAACACCTGTGGGTATGAATTTCTTCCTCAGGGTATTTTTGCCTTGTACGAAGCTCAGGATGCTTGTGCTCCTTGCAGCGACTCGTCACTCTAATGCCAAGGCTGGGGATTGCTTTGAACGCCTAGCCAGGCAAGGCTAGCTACTAACAGGGGGTTCCACAGTCCAAATCTTCAGAACAAGTCACCAATATGTCTGATTTTCTTCTGCAGTTGCTTTAGCATCTGCGTTACTGTTGCCTGAAGCGATGACCAGACACTCAAGTAACCCCTGACGAATTTTATTCTGTTTTGTACAGTCGAAAAGGACAAACAGCCCAGAAGTTGCTGCCATCCCACGGTGCACCTGAGGGAAAGTCATTTTTGAATTTGAAAAATTGGCTGAAACTGGCTGAAACTGGCTGAAATTGGCTGAAATTATCGCATTTGGCTGCTGGAAAAGTCGCTGGAAAATTGGACACCCAGCTGCCAGAACTTTCCCTGCTCAACGCGCCGGCCCACAGCAGCTTTCCCACAGGCCCTGTGACCACACACGGCTCTGGTCTAACAGGATGTCCCTGTGTCACCAGGTTCCACAACCGACTGGGGACCTTTCCAATTCGATTCAACAGCAATTGCTGCAAAACAAGCTTTCGTTCTGATCTCTTTGTGTTGAGCATCAAGAAAACGGGCATTGCGCACGCAGGCATCATGAAGCAGTGGTAATGACCAGCCTGGTCATGCAATCAGGCTTAGAATGGTCAAACGTGCATGGTACAAGTCATTTCAAATCCAGCATTCAGACTCCTCAAAATTAACAAACGCTTCATGCTTCACATCAGTCACATCTGTTTAAAAAGTCTTGACCAGAAACTGCCGAACTTGGGTTGTTGTTTGTACTCCATCCTTTTCTGCTGTCACATCACCGGAATCTGTTTCTGCATCCCAAACGTCGTCAGAAAATCTGCCTTGCCTTCCAAGAGTCTTGGACTCTCTTTCACGGGTTCTAGAGTTGTCCTGGCAACGTGTCTGCTGTTCACAACAAGGGTTTAATTTCAAACTTTGACGTCCAATGATGCAGGTCGGCAATGGTCCAAGAATGTCTTAAAAGAATATACTGATCTAAGTTGCTTCAAAGATCTACAAATGAGATTCCGCCTTACTCTTCTATGAGAAATTGATAGACTTTGTCCGAAACCATTGGTGGTATCAAAAACACTGTTTTCCAGTCCTTCATTTTCCGCTTGACCACTTTGAAGGTAGGCACTTCCACCTTCTTCTGGTGTGAGGCCCCCAAAGGGCTACAGATTTGATCACTCCAACCGATGATTCTTGTTTTGAGGATCATCCCTATCTCAGACCTATTCTGAGAGCAATCATTCTGAATCATTCTGAAGTTGATGATGTTGATGCACTCGCAAAATCTCTTGGCTCTCTGCATTTTGAAGCAATTCCACCACATGATGACATCCTTGGCAGTGACAGGAAGCTCTGTCATGTTGGCAAAGCCAAATTCAACAGGTTGATCAGCTTTCAGACCTACAAAAGTTTTAGGATCCTTGGCGTCCATTCAAGGCCCATTGAAGGTAGTCGACCCAACCGCCAAAATCCTGGAGCATGAGCTCCCCGACGTCCAAAAGTTATGATCAGCCTGGCGGCTCGAAAAAAAAGGGCGGGTGGTGCCTTGGTTTCAACAGTTTCATCATGTCTCATCTATCTTTCGCATAAAAAGGGGCTGTCGTCTTAGCACAAAAAAAAGTACAAAAAACACAATTCGATCCCTGCCTGTCTTCACTCTTCTCCCAGCTACCTTGGGTACTCACAGTGTTGATCATGTCACAAGACTTGTGCCGCAAAAACCCACAAATCAATTAAAATCATTGCTTCTTGCCTTGGTCCATGAGCATTCCTGACCATCAAATCAGCATAGTTCCTTAGGTTTAAGGGACATGTTTACAGGAAACCATGCTTTTCCCGTGGTTTTCTCATATTTTTTCCCATGGTTTTCCGGAACACCGGGCTTCCCCGACCGCTCCCAAAGGAGCTCCGTAATTGGCCTTCACTGCCAAGCCTGAGGAGATAGGAAAGTTAAATATTTGAAAGCCAGATATGGAGCAATGTGTGCAACAATGTGAAACCATGTGAAATCTACATAAATCTACTGTACCTATTTATACCTATCTGTACCTCAGCTCCAAGGTTGTTGCTCAATCCAGCCATTTGCCTCTTGTCCATCGTGAAGCCATTCCCACTTCCTAACAAGGGACGGCGGGACGACCATGGACGACCCACCAAGGGAATGCACTGCGGCTGCGTTGCGGCCTCCGTCCATCCTGGTGCCATAAAGGGCCCAACTCGTGTTCCTCTGCCAGCCTGATGACAAAAAAAGCCAAGAAAAACAAACAAAAAACAAGCATGCAAAAAAAAAAAAAAACGAAGACTGAATATAACTATACATATCACATAATATATTATATATTATGTATACAGATAATTATCTTGTCTATGTATACATAATACTAGTTGATTCATCATATCATACGTATATCTGAATGTACAGTGCTTGCTGGACATGTGACAGGACTCCCCACTTGATGGGCTCGGAGCTGATCTCCGCTCTTGGAAGATGCCTCGCAAGGTGTCACCGCAAGGATCACAAGGGGCCTCCAATGGGTTTAGATATCTTGCAGAGCAAGTGATGACCAAGTGATGACCACAAATTTCGATCATGATTATATAATTATATTATATAATATTAATATTAGTACAAATAATTCTATATATATTAATTTAGCAGGCGCCGCTGCTTCTCTCTGTTTTCTTGCAGGATGTTTGGATGAATCATGGGTGCAGAAAAGGTGCAGAAAAAGGGAAATCCCAAAATCGTGCGCCTGTGTTTGCGAGAACTTTGTCTCATCGGGCGGCCTCATCAAGACTGCAAACCAGGAGCTCCTGTGATGTAAGTTGGCTCAATGCTCACATCTTTCACGGTCAAACAAGATAAACAAGTGACAAGGTTCACGTGCTTGATTGCTTTGAAAGCCAACATCGTCATCTGATGTCATCGGTGAGACAAGAGTAAGTCATCAGCGTCCAGCAGCCACAATAGGCATGGCAGCCCACCTATCGAGCCACGTGCACGTCCATGGAAATGTATGGAAATCTATTTTGGAAATGATGCTGAGCAAATGATGATAATTTCTGGAGCAGGGCAGAAGGTGGCAAAGGATTCGGGTCGAGGCTGGGTGCGCTAGATTGCCGTGATTCTGTTTATGTTGCACATTCTTTGCATTTTAAACGTTGCACACCATTTCCTGCAACGTGGCTTCTACACTATGTCAGTGGCATGGGTTGAAATGCCAGTACTTATGTGGTTGACAACCTAAAAAAGTGCCCAAAGCAGCCAAAACAGAACCGGGTTGGCAGAAACTTGAAACTACAGGATCGTGAATATGTTCCAAGAAACCCTGCAGATCAATGTACTATATGATATGCTTTAGAGATCTTTAGAGACTGGTCAAAGAAAGAAAAGCAACCAACCATCGCTTCAAAGTTCTTCAAAGCTGGTCAAAATTTACTTCAAAAACAAAGCGAATATCAGCGAAAATTTGAAACAAGCCTTCCAAGAGTTCGTGGCTTTACAAGTGAGACGACTCTGTAAGAAATCATCACAGGTATCCCAATGAAATGAGTTGAAGTCCAGCAACTCTGCCGAAGGCTTGGACGCTGACTTGAAGAGGCGGAGGATTCCCACAATAGCCTCCAGCCATGCGCAAGTTTGATTTTAGGCACCAAGAAGCCGGAAATCGTGGAAAAACTTCCAGCAAAGGGTCAGTATATCCGTGGCACATGGTGGTCAAAGTGCCAATACATATGACTTTGCATTGCATCTCTACCTGATGTATATTACTTGTATGGCCTCTGTATGTGTTCTAGATAATCTCTAGATTGAGTAGAATCATAGTAGAATCATAAATAACACATAACATAGCTTGCATGACATTATATGCTGCAAATGTATATTACTGTATCTTATAGACTTTTAGATGTGTGTTTGTCATAGTTTCGAATTGTATTTCTAGATTTTCTAGCCCCTCCAGAATCTATGCCCAACCCAGTCGCAACCCATTGCTGCCCTTGAGCTTCAGACCACCGCCCAAATGCTCGTCCAAACCACACTCGGAAACCCTTGGAGCGCCCGCGCTGCACCCAAAAAAAACCTTCACCAGGACTCTCCGTGACACCCAACTGGAGGTTTCAATGGGGCCGACCCATCGAAACCATGGCTTTCAATACTAAAATATACTAAAACATACTGAAATATACTGAAATGATGTAATTTTGGATGATTTGGGGTTCCACCATTGAAAGCCCAAACTCAGTTCAATCAGTTCAATCCAACTGGTCTTCACCCCCTGCCACTGAGCTCATCGCGAGCTCTGATCTCTCGCAAGATCCACAACTTTAGGCTGCTGAAGAACTTCGTGCGTCCACGTGCCGCGCTTGGATGCACCATGTCCCAGGCGATTCGAGGATCCAATATTAGAAAAACAGTAGAAAATCCATGTAGTTTCATAAGGTGGCTGCGAAACATCTGGCAGAATACAACTCCTCTGCTGCTCCAAAGACTCAAGATATTATACATTGTGACATTGACTGTCTCAAGAGGAACTTCCAGTCCAGTTGTTGGATGCCTGCGATTTTGTTCATGCATGCTTGTACATATTGTTGTGATATACATGGATTGAAAATCTGCCTACACAACGTGGAGAAAGAGAGAGATTTGAACAAAAATGGACACGTAATGGACACGTACCCTCTTCCGGCTGAGCAATCTCTCTCTTGTGTTTCACGGATTCCATGCACCCCTTCTGCTCAGAGAGAGAGAGAGAGAGACAGAGCAAGACTTCAAATATCTTCAAATGCCTTCAATGTGAGAGCATATATAAGTTGTTATAAGTTGCTTGAATTCTATCTCTGATATTCTCTGATGAACCTAGCATCCTGGCTGAGGTTGTTGCAACGTCCAACATGTTGCAACCATGTGTGCAGGGATATGTATGATGATGTATGATGGTTTGTTGTTCGTATTTGTTCGTAATCTTGTGCATTTTCGAAGTTTCACCATCTCCGTCCAACACAGAGCGACAAGAAGGACAGAAATTGCGAGCAGTTTCTGCTAATGATCTCGCAGCTTGAAGCAACCTCTATGGGCATTTTAGACGTTTTAGACCGGCTTCAATAAAATCATGCAGCTCCTTTCTCCCTTTGGGAGGAATCCTGTGATTTTCGTTGGGTCGTGCGCTGGTGTTGCAAATCATTACACCATTTCCATGGCAGGAGTATTCCTTAAAATATTCCAAACAGGTCCCACATACCTCCATGATCTACAATGTCATCAATCAAGGCATGTCAAGGCACTATTACCATCAATTACCACTATCTTAACTTATCGATCTTCACTGATTCACTTCACTGTTGGGGTTGACTGCAACTCCAGCAGCACCGAACCCATCTTCTACTATTGTTCAAGACGGTCACCGGTCACATTACCTTTGCCAGTCCCTTGCCTGGCGGTGGAGCCACACGCGACGACAGTGCTGACTGCTGTCCTATCAGAATATCAACCAAACATTAACCAAACCCGGTTTTGGAGGTCATCTTGAGTCATCGTCAAGTCTTAAAAGTCCGACATTCATCCTTAACATCATCAGTGAGCGTCTTGCAACCCTTGGACTCGCGTGTGTAGTGTATGAATCTTGATGTTGATGGATCCTGAGGGCAAGCATGTGGCCCTCATAACTTTTTCTGGAACACTTCGCGCAAACTCTGAACCTTCGCCCACCGACAGCCCACCGAGCCTTTGGATTTCTCCCGTGCATCACACGGCTTGAATTCCATGGAGAGACTGGCAGCAATGGCACGGATGTCTTCTGAATTGCTGACCCATTTTGTTGATTTTTATTGTACATTGCGCCAGTGTGAGCAGAAGTGACCAGCCTATGGGCCTGGCGATTCAAATCTGCCAGCAAATTTGAAGAATTCCAGTCCTAGCAACGGATCACTGAGTTGCTAGGCCCCTAATAAATCGAGAGGGACAGCGGGACAGCTGTAACGTTCAAAAATCATGTACAGAAAATCATCAGAAATCCACATACAAAAACCATTAAAAACCTCTTGTGCATACCACTCGGAACCAACTTTGATTTAAGCCTTCTGCGCCCCAGAACGGATGAACGGATCGTCATCGGTGTCCCAGGCTCCTGTTTGCCTTTGAAGTTGGCCAACCCAAACGATGCGTTGTAAGGCGCGTGGAGGAGTTCCGCCTGACGTAATTCATGACGTGAAAAGACATGAAACAGGTCAAATCCGAATAATGAGACGCACATCCTGCAAAGCTGCTATACACATGATATCACATGATATATATATATATATACTATTCTATAAATGAAGATAAATGATAGAACATGATAGAACCCTCCATTAAGATGCTCGCGCTTTTTCAACTTCACTCTGAGATGCTCGGTGAAATGGACCAGCGCATCGTACACCAAACGGGTAGCAAAAATCATTGGCGGTGTACGACACGGTCGCCGAGTCTTAGGGCTGTTGGAAGCACATCCAGTTCTGGAATGGCTTCGGAGGCTTCGGCACGGAAGCAAATCACAAGGGGCCTGAGCACGAAGGTCCACGAGGTGATGTGAGTTGCATGAGTTGTTGCAACATGCTTCATAGATCTTCATGCTCAACCAGAACAGCGAAAACAGAATTGAGAATGATATAGAATTCTTGAGAATATCTGGTTGGGAAATGTGCTGAACATCCTTGTCAGATTTATGGGATCTATACCGTTTGGATATCCCAAATCAGCTGGCGATATTCATAGTGCACAAATACCCTGAGGGCTGGTCTTAAGAGCCAGGAGGTGCTACGTCTTCTGGTCAAGTACCTCCAGCCGACTCAAACAATAACGGCATCGTCCATGGAAAAAGATGGTGCAGCGCATCGTCTAAAATTCACTCAGCCAGATATACTGGCCAGTCTGTATCAGTCTGTGAGGTGACTTTGTCAAATCATGTTCTTTGACGCAATCTGACATGGAAATCAGTTGAAATCCTTCAAAATGCTTGCCCAACATGCGTTTTCATTCTGAAACACCATCTTGCATCCCGCTGGCTCCCAATTACAAGTGCGTATTATCTTGAATGGGCACTACCAATTTCTACCAACCACAAGCGGGACTTAGGACATGACTGGACGCAGCACGCCTGGCAGTCAAGGGTAGCCAATGCCATCATTACACGCAGGCCATGTGAAACCTGAAGTCACAGCATCCAATCAATATGCGTCCAGCCTTTTCTTCTTTTTCGGAAGCTTCGTATGTTTCACTTCCGGCTCCTGTGGATTGGACAATCTGATGGAACCTCCAAAGTAAAATCGAATCATCCTCATGTCACTCCCTGCAACAGGAGGCCAACGGGACTAAAGACTTCTTCCATGATCTGTCCCCAAGAATCCGAGAACATGCGCGCATGGCATCGCCTCTACCGCAAGAATCCAGGAGTTGGCGGTACTCATCTGTCCTCCTCTTCTGCTTCATCATCTGCAGCGCCTTGGACAGAAGAAATTCGCTGCAACAGCAACTCTGCTGCAGTGACCGCACTGATTCCATAAGTTGACTTTCTGTCCTCCCCGATGCTCCCTGTGACACCTTCAAGAACCTCATCGATGTCATAATCAACTTCCAATTGCTTCAGCTTCGCCTCAGACAGTGCTCAACTTCACACTGCTCTGTTTTGGACGCTCCGAGATAAAATCGAAATCATGGCCATGGCCAGCAGTTTTCTATGGTTTGGCAATGTTTGGCAGCTTTTATGCTTTGCAATCTTCCCTTCTACATGTTTGTGCCATCTCAAGACATGGAAGACATGTTCTCCCACAGTGGAAGCCTCCCCTTGAACATTTTAGGCTTGGGGAGACGGGTTGACCATGGTTGACCCATGTCCCCTAGACCTCCCGAAGTCAACACATGTCCCGCCTTCATTTTCTTCTTTTGCAAGTCTCTACGTTTTACCTGCAGTTCCAGGGAGAGATTCTTACGTAAACAATGGATGCTGGGGATGAAAATGGAAAACCTGGGAATTACCCTTCCCAAATGATCCAAATGGGGTGAACAATGTAGTTTCTTGCGAATTCTCCGTGTCAACATCCCTTGTTCAGCTGATTTTCAAAAAAAAAAACATATGTTGTTTCATGTTGTTTCATATGTTTCCCAAATGAAACTGAACATAACATGTGTTTTGCAGGTATCGATGATTGAGCAGAAAGGCTGCCGGGGGCCTGCTCCTTGGTCATCTGCGGAACCGCCTGACCGTCAACCTGACAGGGTGGGACGGGTTTGTGCATTTTTTTTTGAATCGCAATGATTATGCCTGTACAAGATGTATTCCACAAACATCAAACGTCAATATCATCAATGATCATCAATGATATCTGGATGACATTTACAATCATTTACAAAACCCCTGAAATCTCATGGAATCTCCTTCAAGGGGAGTACCACCTTGTGAGTCCGTCCCACCTCCACGTTGGGCCGATCGTTGAAGCCAAGCATATGCTTCGCTCTCTTGGCCGGTCTGGGGTCCTGAGCGGCACTCTGTGACGGCTTTTTTCGCACAGAATCTTGTGGTCTGAATAATCCCAAGATCTTCTGGGAGATCCAGCTGAAAATATCTAAAAATGTGCTATCATGTGCTGTCCCATATACCCCCAGAACTTCGGGACACAAAAAAATATATAGCAACATCTATGGCAAAATCCACCAAATGTTCTGTAACTGTAACCAATTCCATTCGGGGCAACTCCCTCTATTTTCGCACACACTCTGCTGTTGAAGCATGCTGAAGTCTGCAAACATTGACTGAGGTGCCAACCGAAATCTCCTCACGCCAGCCACTAAAGAGCTTCGGATGACACTGGCAGGTCGCAGCAGAGGTGGTGGCTAAAACTCGTACGGTAGACCCAGCAGAGTATCGTGAACCAGCTTGAACATCCTAGAACAGAAACATGGCTTGGTGAATTTGTCGGGGCACCTCCTCGCGAGGTTTGAACGTGCAAACCAGCGTCTTGTTGCCAAGGATGTACCTTGGGCACAACAAACATTGACCACAATGGGGCTGCAAAAACATGCAAAATTGGACCATTACATAGTATTGAAATTCATGGTGACTTGGGGATCCCCCATTTTTTGGAATCCAAAAACAAAATATCCAAATATGATCAAAATGTTGTCTGTCTTCTTGGTTTATCATCTAAGAAAGAGTGATACATCAAGAATTCGGTCAAAAGGGCTCAGGTATATCTCTCTGTGTGGTAACCACAAGATGTGCATGTCATCCTCGATATGGCCAAACTATGTTCCAAGATAGCTTATGTTGTTCAATTGCTCAAACCCATCATACAGTTTTTGTGGTTTTATTGTAACCTGATCCATCTCACAGTATATGACACAGCATCCCACTACGATCATGATCATAAGCCATAAGCCTTACCATCCCTTACCCATAATTGCTGCATCCATCCATCCATCCATCCATCCATCCATCCATCCATCCATCCATCCTGCATCCATTATGTAACAAGGATCTTGTTCATGGTCTGCGCCACAATCTTCGCTACGCTCTCCTGGCGGAACTCGATGAAGGCATAGCCCTGGCGGAAGGTTTCGCAAAGGCCAAGTTCCAAGGAGGTCATCTATGACAATGTATTGACATGTGAAAATGAGTTAAAATTCAAGTTGCCTTGTTTTAGCGTTGCTTGACGCTTGACCATCAGGTGACAGACTATATCAGACTATAAAACCCGCACTAGGGAATAGAAATTGCCTTTCTGATCCTTTCTGTATGATGAAACATGGAAAATTCATGACAATTCTATGTCTGTTATGACTCAATGGCTGACTCCATGGTTTTTGCATGTTTTCGTGATCTCTTGTCCGACCCGTGGCAACACCTACAGTCCCTGTCCAGATCTCAGCACCTTTGAGCCGCCAGTCTTCCGTGAGCGCGCCAATTTGAAGCGGGTCACATCACCAAACTGCGAGAAGTACCTCGCAGTGTCGATGATGTCGTGACAAGATGTTCCAGGAATTCAATTCCGCACAGACCTCTGCAAGTCTCTCAAGGTCCCACCCTATCGATGGTCAAAAACTTGGTTTCCCGTAGATTTCCCTTCAATCAAACAGTGGTCAAACGGTCAAACACTTGGACCTCTTGAAGAATTGGTGCAGCATTTCAAATACTTCAATAGCATCCATCGACTTTCACGGCACAGGGCTCCCTACATTTCCTCTGTACACATCGCCTGACCCGCTGGAGACCCGCTGGAGCACTTCTTAATCTGCTGCTCGAAGAAACCATCAGGTATATGACCTCTGTAGTGCTCCAGTCACAGCATCTGGATGTGGAAAACACGGAAATCAGGACACCTTCGTTGATCCCGAAAAATCCCAAAATCAGGGACTTCAGCTGAAATGTGATTTTGCTTGGTATGGCAACCAACATCAACCAACAAACAAATACGAAAATCGATGAAAATCGGCAAAACTTGGGGGATTCCCTGTTCTTCCATCACAAGATTGATCGGAAACCCATCCCAATCTCCAAGCTCGGCACCTAAATACACAACTCCTTTGGGCTCACCTTCCTTTGGCTCCTGCTTTGTCAAACTCGAAACAGGCCTGGTGTTCCAATTGCCTCATTGGGTGTGGATCTCGAACCAGTATCCCAAAACAATAAATGAAATTAAATAAATGGGTATTGAAAACAATGGTATCCTGGTGAACGCCAAAACAATCCAAAATAGCTGGCAAATGGATGTTTAAGCCCACAAAGGTTGTCCCACAAGTATTAATACATCCCCAAATCTTTCCAACTGGAGCCCTGCAGAGCCTCCTCGGCTTCCATGGCCTCTTTGAACCTGTTCGCCTTTGTTTTTCGAGGTTTTGCTTTCTCCTTCGACACGCGATGCTTGTGGAAGGATGTTGCATGATTTTGCTGTTTCCTCTAGGAGATTCTAGGAGTTCTGTTGATTGAAGTTGTTGGCTCGCAAACATGTTCTTTTTCGGTTTCACTTCTTTCAACCGTAAATCTAGGCCTGGGCGAACACTCACTTTATTCGCACATTTCAGCTATGCACAGAAAAGGATGTAAAAGGTAAAACACCAGCTAAAACTCCCAGAAAAAAGACTCCAGCTAAAACACCCAGCTCTGCCTGCGCAGCGACCTCTTCCTGCTCAACTTTCGGCTCGGAAGCCTCTGTCACCTGCCAAGGAGCGACTGTATCACCGGATCACCTTTAAGCAGCACCAGAACCAGGAATACCCCCAACTCAGCACATTGTTTAGTTAGAGAATAGGGTGCCCAAAGGTACCTTCAAAATCTCTGAGTTGATCATCATTTTCCCTTATATCTTCAATTATACATCTCAATCATTCTTAATATGCCCCTTAAAATGATCATTTTAGATCATTCAAACACATTAAAATACGTTTGAATTCGAAAAATTAGGGTATCGATGGGATATCTCCATCCATTTCACCCCATCCCTTGGCACCTTGCCCGCCTTGGCCTTCCTCTTCTTGGCCTCGCCATCTCCGGCCTTTTGCGCCTTCGCTTTTGAGGCCTTGGGCTTCACTTTGCCCTGGCGAAACTCATCACAACTTCTTAAGGGACCCAAAAGTGAATAGATTCAATAGATTTTTCAATAGATTTCAATAGTAAACAAGGATTTCTAGGTGGTATTTAATATGGAGCGATCTTTTTCTAAGTGGTATTTGAGAGTAATCGCGTCACGCTGGAAAAAAAAGGATCAATTCACAGAAATAAAATAAATTGATGCTGGTACTTTGATCCAGCTTGTGAAGGAGACACACTGGTTAAACAATGGGCAGCCAAGTGCCTTCTTGGTGGCCTTCTTTCCAACCATCGCCTCAAAGACAGAAGACGTTCCAACTCAACAAACATGCTGGAATCTAGGCCATTCTAGGCGTTGTTCTTGGCTGGAATCTAGGCCATTCTAGGCGTTGTTCTTGAAAGGGACAGTGAATAACAGTGAATAACGTGGCACCACCACTGACCACCACATTGCACCAGTCGACATGGAGTACAATTTCCATCCTTGCACTGTGGTATTGTACACACCAATCCCAACAAAACCTTGGGGGTATCCAAGTAGTTCATATCCCCATCTCTCCCCAAGATGGTTGTTATTTTCTCATCCAATCCCCAGCATCCACCAGCAAGTGGTCGAACCCCAAAAAATATCGCGTAAGCCCCTCACTGCGACACCGCCGGCCAGGCGAGGCAATGCTTGCTGTGAAGACAGTGAGCTGAAAATACGCTGTGCTGCTTTTCCGGTTGTCTCAACATCTTAAGACACCTGAGAGATGTCTGGATAAATTGTCTTTATCAGACCTTGATTTCTTCCAGTCCTCTCCAGAGTGGAGGTGTATTCAAAAAAGTTCGGCTGGGTTTGGTTTGAGACTGGGCATAGGATAGTGCTCAAGAGGTAAGACAAGTGTCTGAGTGTTTTTCTTTGCATTTCCAACTACGTAAGCCAAAACACGTCTTCGGTGACAGGCATGAAACAGAGCCCCTTTACATTCCTGGTGACTGGTAGGACTCCAACTCTGTCTGACATCTTCCTTCGGCCTAATAAAAAGGAAAACTTTCCGCTATCATCCAGCATCAGGCAGTCTCCCGCCTCAAGGCCCGTGTCATCCTCAATGGAGTCGAGCAAATGGCCTGATGGGAACAGCTGCAGAGACCACCGGTTTTCACCCATCGATGGCCCCCATTATCTCTTATTTCCATTGCATAACTCATCGAAGCTCCACTCAACAAATCATAGTGGGCCACTGATGTCATGTTTGGCAGTTTTTCTGTTGAACATCAGCCATGGCCAGTCCACGCCCGTGGTCCCCCAGCCTTTGGCCTTGCAACATGAGAATTGACTGCCTCTGAGTGCCTGGGGAGGCCACAATAGGCTCTAGAAATGCTGAGAAAACCTCTGGGGTCATCAACTTCAAGGTATACACAGGCATACCCTAAAGGGTCTTTGATTCCCTTGGAACAGTTATGGGATGTGATTGATTTGATGTCTTCTCAACATCAAAGTTGGCAAGTCAACTCGTCCTAGATCTTGCAGGCTTAGGAAAGAGGTACAAAGGCCCGAAGCATTCGGAGATGGCTCGCAAGGTGGAAGATCCCAGAATTTCCCCAGTGCGGGATCATCAGCAATGTCTGGCCTTCTGTCCCACGTAGTTATTATTATAAACCTGCATGGGAGGCTGCGGCTGACCCAGACCAATGAGGGAACCAACATGAACCAACTATTTTGGAGATTAAATCATCCCTACACACCCTGATCATGAACAAAATCAACCAGTACCTGGATAATAAGCCAGATCCTAGCTTCCTCTGATTGAGCAGGGGATGGTTGACCTAATGGTGGTGTACGAAAGAACGTCGCTCGCCTGCGATTGTGACACGTCCAGCCTGCTGTTCCTAGCATGTCACAACAACTGGCATGCATGCATGTGAAGTCATGGAGATGTAGCATGATGTACCCACCGCACAACAAAAAATATGCTAAAGGTATATCTGCCTTAAGTTTAAAGGTATCTAAATAGACTGATCATAAAGCCATACTAAAGCCATACTAAAACTACAGTCACTGTAGATGCTCAAGCATGGCAGCTGCACAACAAATCTTCATAGAAGACTGGCTTGCTCAAGCTATCGCCAAAGTCTCCACCCTACGGCCAGGGGACGCTTTTCAATGCCAATGAAAAAACACGTTGGCTTCAGAGAATTCAGCAAGGAAGTTTGAGGTCCAGCGATCTGCCTATATTTGAATACATGTAGAATATATATATATATATATATGAAAATATCATCGAAACTGCAAAACAATTTCGCAAGAGGCCGAGAAACAGCTGGCTAGATGGACGTGGAATGCTGGCATGCCCACTCAGATACCCCAACCTCGTCAGATTCTGAGGACACACAACAGCCGACCTGAGCTTGCGCCATCTGCTCCATACTCCAAAAATTTGCATGATGCTACATGAGATATGTTCATCATTGTATTCCTAGATGTTCCTAGTAGGTCTTGTGCGTTATTTTTCCGATCAGCGAGAGGTGATTGAAAGCCTGATTCATGATGCCAAACTTGTTTCATGACGTTCAATTCAAAAGACATGGAAGATCATCGAAGCCTGGAAGCTGAAGGATTGCTTCGAATCTTGGGTGGTCAGCTGCTATAAAACACTCGACGAATGTCTCAGCCATCAGCCATCCATAAATCCCTGAGTTCCACACAAGTTTGTTCCCCATGCTGAAAAGCTGGAACTCCTGGAAGCACAGCGACATGACATTTGCAACGGTAGCCGCGGCAACCAATCAGAATCATAATGCCATATTATATCATATCTATATATACAGTATATATACATATATACATATATATATAAATATATATATATATTAATATAAATATATATATATATATAAATATATATTGTGTGTGTGTCTGTGAGTCCCATTGGTCAGTTCCCCCCCAAGAAAAACAAACTGTTCATGGACAGATTCGTTTGTTAGTATTGAGGGAAAAGCAACGAGGCGTCTGATAATCCTTCTCTTGTTCGGTCATACAGGCATGTTCAATAACAATAATCAGCCAATGAACACTTTCCCATACTTCCTCATTTGAAATGGCTGTGTCTGAAAAGAGTCGGAAAATTGGTGTGCCCTCGACCGTGTACTGGTGAAAATGATGATCAACACGTGGATTTTGGAGGTATACCCAATTTTTAGACAAACCCAAAAATCCTAAAATTTCCGGTTGGTATATTTAGGGCATATTCAGGGCATAACCTCAACTTCCTGGACAACCCAATTCATGTGGATATGGATAGATGCGGCACTGAAATTTGCAGATGCTACACCTGCAAAGCGGCCAACAGCACATCCGCAGCGCGGCGCAGGGTCGCAGTCCACAGCGACCAAGGCGGCCGATGGATGGATGGAGGATCGATGGATATGGACCGATATGGATGTTCTGAGGAGTTAATGCGAATGTGTTTTCTTGCTACACCTTTCCAGTTCAGGTCAGCTCTGGGTCAATAACGCTAGGTGCTGTGCCTGGGTACACCCATTTGACCGCAGTTGAGTTTGCAGTTGACCACTGTGTCAACGTGTTCAGGACACAAAAGCTGTTCTTGTTGGCATGGGAATAAGTAGTGAAGGCTTCATCTGGAGTCTTGTTGGTCCTTCTACAAACATCCATGTTACTGAAATCCAAACAGCAGCGGCCAGGATACAGCATCCCCATCGTGACCAGATTCGTTCAAAAACGCTGCGTGGATCTATTCGATACAAGCTTCCTCTGTCCAATGACATTTAAGGGATCTGTATAAGAAACATGATGAGCACCAGAATCGCATGCTTGACCCAGTCTATATGTCTACATTGTTGTTTTTTTTGTCCGCATGAATTTTCGAGTCGTATGTCTACAGGGCTGAACCAGAATGCCATGGTCCTGCTTTAAGAGTACATTGTACATGGAGGTTCAAGCCACACAAATGGTTCCCATGTTCATTGGAAAAAAAAATGCTGGGAAACCTCACAAATCACAAATCGAAGATTCCACCAGGTCACCCCAGGGCCAAAAGTTCCCTCCTTTTTCTAGCTTTCTAGCTGCAATCAAGTTGAGGCCAACTGCCTGGGCTGGACCACCAGTGTTCATGAGTATGTTCCAGTTGCACCGTGATGTTAATACCTACTGGAATATGTGATGTGCAATTCTTTTTTGCCAGACCTTCCAAGGTCGAAGTTTAACTTAGCATTTGTTCGCATTTCCGTCAAATACTAAGTTTACCCGTGAAATACTAAGTGTAACCATGCTCTTGTTTTTTGCGGGCAATCGCGTCTCCTGGGCTCTGGGATTGGTCGCTCTGGGTCGAAGTACTCTGCAAGAGTTTTGGGCGTGCCAGTTCACGCTTAGCACCAGAGTAAACTTAGTTCTTCACGGGTAACTTTAGTATTTCACGGGTAAACTGGGTACACGTAGTATTTCACTTTAGTATTTCACGCAACTTCACGGGCACTTCACGCGAACAGGTTTTGTGGGGATCATCTAGGATCCAGGTTCAGGGATTTCACCAACATTTACACGGCTTGACAGGTGATGTCAGGGGCAGATAGGGGGGCCTACCATGATAGTTAAACTTCAGATTTTCGTATGTCAAAGTTAAATTCTCCCTTTGAAGACCTGGTATAAATATAATATATATATATATTATATTAATATATTATATTATATTATATTATATTATATATATATACATGATCGATGTTTGAGGTCAAAAATGCCACTGGGAGCTCTGCAGTTTTTTCCGCCACAGAGAGAGGCTGTCCTTTTCCTTTGTTGTCCTCTGCTATGATTTCATTACAAACTGTAGCACATATTGTATATTACAATGTGCTTCGAGTAATGGTGAAAAGTGAAGAAAAGTTATCTGATTCAAATCATGTCTCGGACTAGAGCCCGTCACTTCCACAGGTGGTCAAAACACGTCAAAACTTCTCGTCAGATCTTAGATATCTTAGATGATCGCACGGCAATCGGTTTCCGACTGTCAAGCAAAAAGGCTCCAAGCAATGAGTAATCCATCGAGGAAAGTTGGGCCGCTGCCCTTACTAGAGCCCCACATACCACTTGGATCCCATCCTGAGGTGCTCATCGCGAATCTAGACTCGATGCATATGCTCAACTCGAATTCTCCATGATCGAACTGCAATTCAAAAGTGTATCTGTGTAAACTGTAAAGAATAAGAAACATGGTACCGTTGTATTTGGTGAACAGCTCAAAAGGGGAAGCCCCTCTGAGGTTTCTGTTTCCACTACCCATACACCACTTCCACTTCCCAACTATCCCAACTGTCCATGCTATGCCATGCTTCTGGGAAGATCTTCACACAAGGCCAGCTCCATCTCCCCGTGATAGCTGGGCATTTCGACGGGGTCCACCAGCTGTTCACCGGAATGGTCCCACGAGGCCGGGAGCACAAAGCCAGAGAGCCCGCCATGCAGCCTTCAACGGCGGCACCAAAATGTTGCTATGGGAAAATGCATGAAAGTGGACGAAAATAATCGAAAATGATAAGATTAATAGATTATATAATTATATATATATAATCATAAAGGTGGAATGACCATGATAACGACCATACCAGTTTGATTCAAGCTGCGAAAATAGCATAAAATTCCCCGTAATTAGATCTTCTATGTCCCTGGTGGATGAACATAGATGAACGCATGTAAAATCGAAAATTACCCTGACGCAAATCCATGCATCCCAGGTCCAACATGAAGACTTTGGCCGCAACTGCTGGCATTGGACGTCTGGAGCAGCCGTTTGGAGGTGAGTTTGACCTTCACCAAGACTTTCGCATATGTGCCACCACTCTTGGAGGTTGGAGTTGGCGTCAATGTCCAATCCACACCATTCCTTAAGTCCCCAATGTCATCGCTCAAATCCTCTGAGATTCGCTCGATGTACTCCTTGTCCCAAGCAACGTTCCACTCCCAAACTTCCATGTAGAGTTTGTTCGTTGCGAGCCAGGCACTCTGGATATCCATACACACCTCGCCATCATCCCAGGTAGCCTTGCTTCCGCTGAAGCTGGCCGTCGACCGGTAGTGACACTTTCCAAAAAAACACCAACCTGCATAGGGTTTATCTGGCAAGCTGTCCAAATCGCCATCTGTTTCGAACTGGTACATGTCAACACAAAGGGTCTCGTCAGAAGCCTGCAACTGCCCCAAAATCCGGAAAAATCTCATGGTTTGCAGTTTCCAACCTTCAATCCCTCGGCTGAGCCCTTGTCTAAGACCAATAACAGATGGGTCGAAGCCTATTCAGACTAAAACAATCTAATAACTGCTAAATTCACATCACCTTCCATATCACAAGGTTTCTCTTAGTGTTCCATCGTTTTCCCGCACTTTTCCCTGTTCTCCCATAGTTTTCCCACAATTTCCCATCACTTCACATTTTCCACCTGGGCAGTCGCAGCAACAGCGCTTGCCGCCACTGAAGTCTCTGCCTTCTCAGTCGCGTAGGCCACATGCCCTTCCAAGCCTCGCCGAAAAACTCTATGGGGATTTGCCAATAAATGGGGAAACCGTAGGCAATAATATCCAATAATAAATGGAGATTATATTCAATGGAAATTAGATGTGTGCATACGTATAGCACATATACATATAAATACATGAATATAGACATAGAATAGTGTGTATATATATAATATTACAAGTGCTACATGTATAATATACGTTATATATTAGTGTCGTCTCATAAAAAATGTTGATAGATACACTTACATATACATATACAGATACAGGTACATGTACATATATATATATATATACATGTGCATGTACATGTACATGTACATGTACTTATTTTTTTCCCAGCCATACCTTGCAATGAAACATCTTCAAAAGAAGCAAGGCGTTGGCGTAGCCAAGGAACCACAGAGAAACATTAAAATTCTCGGTTTAAGGCTGCATTATAGATTCGGAAATCATGCTCTACAGATTCCAAGTAATTACTTCCATTCAAGTGCATTTCATAAGCGGTTTTCTTTGAAAAATACAGTCAGTTTTGCTTGGGACGACCACAACGCCGTTTACCATAGTCCACTCTGTTTCCGGAATTTGGTTCAAAAGATACTTGTCTTGAAGGGTCATCCTCAGGGGCTCTAAGCGCATGCCCAAGTAATTTGGTCTTGCGGTGAAAACAATATTCGCTGAAAAGACTGATTTTTTTTGTGGTTTTCCTGGTGCGTGGATACAATGTCTGTACATTTATTGGGCACTGCCTGTTTGTATTTCGTCTATCTATGAACGTCGGCGCTAGCCCAAGAATTTTCTCAGTCAGCGCAACTGGAAGGCGTCGATTTTTTTCATCATGGCTTGTGTGAGATGAACAGTCTCCAAACCATAGATAATTTTGGATTTCATAACAGCATCAAAGATCAGCAATTGCCATTTCAAATTTGCATTCGTCGCCTTCCAATATGGCAGTAATCTGAACCAAGTCTTTCTTATTTCTTGCATTTTGTTCAAAATTTCGTGCCAGATATTGGCTTCTCTGCTGATTTCATTTCCTAAGTAAGTGGTCTCAAATCTTTTTGGGAGCGGTTCTTGATTGTCAAAATGGACCGAGCCATCATTATTCATTTGGATTGCGACACACTTGTTTTTGTTTAAACATAAACCATATTTACTGGAAATCACTTCCGTCAGATGTAATAATTCATTGAGGGCTCTGTTGTCGGTGAAAAACAAAATGGTATCATCGGCATGTCGAACTCAAGCCTTGGAATTCTTCCATTTGACACCCATCGACTGCACCGAGCTCGTATATCAAAATCAACACATGACATAACAATAACAAAAAGATACGGGGATAATGGGCATCCCTGCCTTATTTACATCCAAAGTCATCTTTTGAAACCGAAACATCCAAAGTCATCTTTTACAAAGAAGATTGGTTCCTTGTAGCAGTAGCAATCTCCAATACGTCACAGAACTGCGAACTGAAACCCATCCGTTGAAGCGCCAGAATTGACTTATCATGTTGTATTTTATCAAAAGCCTTCTCCCAATCAAGCAAAACTAGACTTAAGCGCGTCCCTTTAGACTCAGCATAATCTTGGATTCTGCGGGCCACATATATAGCGTGAGAGGTTGATTTGCCAGGCCGGAAACCATATTGGGTTTTTGTTAATTCATCTCCAACAGCCTTTTGCATCCTAGATCGAATCATCATCATCATCATCGTCATCATCATCATCATCATATATATATATTGTACACACTACTCAGTACTGAAATTGGACGATAGTTTGCTGCATCGTCTGTTTCGCATTTTTTGAAAATTGGCACTACTCTTGCGACAAACAAATCTTGGGGCGTTTTTCGTTCTGTCCACCAATTGTTAATCAGGTCAAGAAGGCGGGCGCGGTTGGAAGCGCCTAGCCATGTTAACAATTCCATTTGCAATTCGTCAGGTCCCGGTTGTTTATTAGTTTTGGCTGCCTTTAACGCCGTTTAAGCGCTCTGCTTTCTTTTGCTTTTTCGTTCATGTGATTCAGGTACTCCATGCCTCTCCCAATAATATAATGCCCACACATGATGGATTCTAGCATTGAAATCACCTCCTATGTAAAAATGACCTCTACATAAAGCAATTTCTTTCGCTAACTGGTCATAGAAATCTTCCTTGGTATCAGTGGGATAACCGCTGTGTGGGGCATAGGCACAAATAAATGTCAGGTCATACCCGTGTGAACGTTACTGTGGCAATTCGGCCGTTTATTTGCTTAACTTCCTTTAGTGAATTTAGAAAGCGTTTGTTCAGCACTATACCAACACCTGCTTGATTAAAATTGGCGTCAAGTCAAGCCGGTGGCTGGTCCCATTGCTGGGTTTTTTATCGGCTATGCTGTCGCTCTCTCCTATTTTGCTCCCGTTCCTTATTTTTGGTTCCAAATTGGTGCTAAAGAAGGCTGTATAACCACCCCAGTATTCTAAAGAGTTAAGGTTCACATTAGTTTCGGTCAGAAGTAGAACTTCGTACTGGTTATCCTTCATAATCTTCACCAATGTCTCACGCCTAGTCAGTTGGTTCAAACCTCGAACGTTAAGCGTCGCAACTCTGACCTGCTGATTAGCTTTGATCTTAAACTTCTTGGTTACGTTGCGATCTTGGGATACATCCATCATCTTATTATGGCGTGACCTCAGAGTTGCACGCTACGTTCGGAAGTTTTGTTTGTGTTTGGGGATATTTTTACTGAACCACTGTTTACACTGCGATTTTCCGTTACCTGTTTTTGGATAGAACTCGTCTCTTTGAGAGACAGTTTCCGTGCAAAACGTCCTTGGCTACCTTTTTGGCTCGTGCTCGGAGTTAAGTTCGTTTATAACACCTCCACACACGCCGGTTACATCTTCTATTCAATATATTCTTTTTCAGGGCCTTAGCACGTCTACGACTCAAATAAAAAGCTTGTTGATTTTCCCGACTCCGAGCTTTCTTCGTCAACCCTGTCGAGGGTTCTGTCCCGGGGCGCCTACTAGAAGGCTGGTGAAACTTGCATCGAGGAGGGGGGGTGCTGCTGGTGCTGATTTGGTAGAGCTCTTTGCCTCCTGCGCCTGCTGCCAAAGGCGTATTGTTGCCTATTCTGTTGTTGCCTAAATTGTTTCCTTTGTTTCTCTTCATGCCGAATCTTCTGTTGTGAGGGTGAATCTAGTCACTCCTCCTCTTCTGGTCTTTCATCTAGCCTTGCCGCTGCAAACTCCATCGCATATGG
>Ga0126342_10005676_pt1 | contig 21887 bp, 16 predicted proteins | sample Cyp1metagenome_FD_92528 | JGI IMG/M metagenome (GOLD analysis project Ga0126342, IMG submission 92528) | Coral microbial communities from Lord Howe Island, Old Settlement Bay, Australia - Cyphastrea 1 metagenome | ecosystem: Host-associated > Invertebrates > Cnidaria > Coral ... | reverse complement strand
TATATTTGTGTAAACATGTTTCTCTGCGTGTGTCTGTGTTTGAGAGCCTATCAGCATATCTGTATGTTTGTATTTTTCACATATTCAATAACCTTCTATACAGCATACCTTGTCTGTCTCTTGCAACTAAAACCCTGACATCTTCACATCTTCTTATCTTGACATCTAAACATAATGAACATATTCACAAAGTTACTAACGTCCATAAGTGGTTGCTACTTGGAGTATCCAAACCAGTTTTGATGTGGCAGTGTGTCAAAACCTTGTACCCCTGGTGAACATCAAAATAGCTGGTAAATGGATGTTCATCCCACTAAAAATGGTATTAATAGGTATTGATAATCTCAAGTAATATTATCATAAACATATTCATGCAAGTCTTTGGCGTCTGCAAATCATACAACTACATAACACATCTGAGTACCTATACACCTACTCGCTCTCGGGCCAACCATCTAGTAATATACATATATATAATTATATATATATTATTGTTTGATATCAAATTTTGTAAACATTATAAAACTATCCATCCGGTGAGTTTACCCAACAATCATTCACCAGTTTCGCCGGCCACTAGCTCCCCCTTGTGTCTGAGGTCTAGGGCTTCTGGGGTCTGACTGGACCTCAGAATTTCCAAGGCGCTACGCGGGTTCTATACCCCATTTTATGGCAATTTTGATAGGGAAAATAATGAAACATGATGGAAAATGATGGAAGATGATGCTGTAAACATAAGGATGTGGATGTTTCTCCCCTAAATGTTCAAACAAAACCCATCAGTCATGATGATGAATGCGTTCTGATGGTTACGTATGAACATGAAGGGTTCCTGCAAATAGGCTTTTGAGCACCAGAGTAGCTAGTGAGGCTTGGATGCTCAGATCCTCTTCCAGCTGACATCAACACCGATTGGCGATGATTTCAAAGGGCATTGTCTTGAAAATCTGAAATTGATGACAAAGACCAAATCTGCCCGTAGTAACTTACTCTACCCTTTGCAGTCAAGCAGCCGCTCTAAGCATCGAGGGCATGTTGCAAGAAATGCCGTGAACAAACCCCACCCGAAAATTTGAATCTGGAGCATAATCGGCATAGGCAGAGGCACATGTCACCATGCCACTTGAGAAGTTTAAGTTTTTACATGGCCACAAGTTAATTTTCAGATACACTTTCAACAAATATTAGGATATTTGCTCAAAGTTATTATTACATATTATTACCATGGATATAGTTGGGGGAATAGCTGGGGGAATCGACATCCATCCCAGCTATAGCTATTCAAAAAGGGCAGTTTCCGGGTCTCCGCTAATCTCTGGCTAAGCTACTTACTCATGGAAAGTTTTTGCCACAAAAAAAAACAGGGAGTTGACTTGTTGCCATCTGGAATGCGGATGATCATTGGTCATCTGGCAATCATGGCCATTATGCAAAACAAGGGATTCATTCAAGGGAATTGGCAAAAAAACATTACTAATGTTTGGTGATGCGGATGATCCATTCAATGATTCAAGAAATCCAGAACCTGACTAATTATTCGTATGATGTATCCAGATTCAGTTGTGAAGGGTTGGAACTAGATTCTCATCATTCTCATCACTCGGGTCAACAAAATGTCCCAGCCGGATCCATAAGTTTTTCTCAACAGCGAAGCATCAACTTTGGTGATACCCAATGTTTCTCCCAAAGATTTACAGAAGAATTTCACCTGATATACGCGAAACTTGTCCAAACTGAAGGGGAGAATTCTGTAAGACCATCGAAATAACGACTAGAGCAGTCCAATGAGTAAATCTCTCGGTTGCAAATTGGCATTCAGAACCTTCGTTCTTACGATCCCAGCCGGAGATACTCCCGATATGTTTTTGTCCCAACGACGGCCCGCGGCACGCGACATCATCAGGCTGCGAAATCACAGCTTCGGCGATTTGGCGAAAAACAGCACCCAGGTTTGGTGCTGAGGGACAGCAGGAGTGCTGCATATGAAATTGAACTTACCGAAATTGCCAACTCTTTTGTGAGTTTGGATCACGACTGGGCACTGTAATTACCCCAACAAGAATGGAAAACTGGGATGATGTGATGTTCAACTTCTAATTCTAAACATGACCAACTGACCAACATCTGTGGTTCCGATGACCTTACCATTTCCCCAACTAACATGGCAAATAGAGCGCTTGGAAAGCGATTTTCTCAAAAACATGTGCCATTCTCAGGATCTATCGACTTTATACACATGAAACTCATTGTATAGATTCACTGGTTAAGCCATGTTAAGCCATGTTAAGCCATGTTAAATCCCACTGTTGATGCTTAAACCACTGTCATATATATGTAAATATATGTAAATATAAATGTAATTAATATACTGTAATCTCCACACCTGTTGAAGTCTCCCTGCTACGTCCTGATGATTGGGTGAAAGCCGGGAACACGGCCTGCAGCTACAGACACCACGGCCTACATGTCCTGCTGAATTTCTTCCAGCCTCGAGAAGTGGAATGTGAATCCAAAAACCCCGGTTCCCCATTATATTTTGCACCCACCCCAGAAACCATGATTTAGTAGGGGATCCAACCACATATAATTATCATAGTTGGGACCATACAATGGGGGGATGGGACTACCGGCCAAAACCTAGCTGGAAAATCGCCCCTTGATGATAGTCTTGACAGTTGATTAACAGGTGACTCCCCCCAGGGGGGGATTTCACAGCCGTGCTTGCGTGAAATCCAGCTCTTTGCGAGTTTGGGTGACCCGGTTTGGGTATGTCCAGCAACAAAGGATCGAAAAATGAACATCTGGCAAATACGATTAGATGAGTCCAAAATAGTCCAAACAATTTTGGAACATTAGCCAATGACACTTGAACCTATTTATGCCCAACAACTTGGATATCCCAGAGTATTTTGGGACATTGGGATCCAGCTGTTAGTGGTTCCAGGTGGCTGCAGCCAAAAGGCGGGTGGATCTCCCCCTGGTAGCACCCCACTGATGGAGACGGGTCCAGCTTGCCGCTGTGGCTGGCCTGCAGGGTCACTGAAACGACCGTTCCTTGGGGTGTTTTTGGAAGAACATTTGCAGGAACCGGGAACAATGTTTTGAGAGTTGTCAAATATAGTACATATATATATATTATATATATACATATATATATATATATACATATATATATATACATATATATATATATATATGATTATATATTGTCTACGTATATAATATATACATATATATTTGTGTATATATATATATAAATATATATATAAATAATATATATATATACACACATTATACAGGGTTTCCCTGCGGGTGTTCCCTATATCCACTTGTGAGAAACCATGGTTCAGAGAGCTTACATATTCCCGAAAAATCGATGTTTGTTTGAGGTGAAATCCATGTTGTTGCCGCGTTGTGCTGCAACAAAAATCCCCCGCGTTGTTCAACCCAACCAGCGGATCCCCACCTGATTTAAGAAGTGAGTTGTCAAAGGCATCATGAAGTTTTCCTCCGCCTGATGGTTGAGGTGGCTGAAGGATGACGAATTTCACGAAAACTAGATATGGGTGGTTCCATAAATGGGGTACCCCCCAATGGATGGTTTCTAATGGAAAATCCTGTTAAACTTGATGATTTAGAGGCACCATGAGGCACCCTCATTTCAGGAAACCTCCAAATATGAACTGACCAAACAACAGAAGACCACATTGGGATTGGTTTATGAAGTAGTGATGGAAAGGAGAAGAACCTCTGATTTGAGACCATGAAGCAAAGAAACAAAGCATTTTTCTGGGTTTACGGGTCCTACTTGTGATTGCCGCAAGAGACAGATTTGTCAAACCGCACCCCAAAATCCAATGGTTTCTCATCAGCTTTCCCAGTGAATCAAATGGCCGTAGTAAGAGGCTTGCCTCGTGGCCCTCATTGTAGGCCTGTAATATGAGTTTATCATGGTTTATCTGAAAATAGGGTATGAAATTGTCAGATATAGCAGGCCTATTTATCCAAAATGGACACCCAAATTATCTAAAATATGGGTTTATCATGGTTTATCATGATTTGGGGATACTATCCGTGTTTAAAAGGCATGTCTCGAATCTTTGCAAGGTGTCCGATGCTGTCCGGCAAGGTCTCCGGGCCATCTGCTCGTAAATGCCGCGGTTGTAGGCCAGCTCCTGTCAGGGGAGTGGCTGAGATGTCATCCTGTTTGAAACATACAACTTTAAGGTCGTACCGATTGTAGTATATGGCAACAGTCACAACGATGATGATGATGATGATGATGATGATCACAATGAAGAGGAGGATTATGATGAAAGGCCAGTGAACGAGCAACATCCTTTGCATATCTTGGCCTTCTGAAAGCAGGGATCACACTTGTCCCACCACTGCTGCATTTCAGATTTGGAAGACATGTTGGATTCCTCTACAAACACCTATAAACATGATCATTCGTTGCGGCTCATGTTTGACTATTCAACCACAACAAGAGTCCAAATATAGAGACCCCTGTGTGGGATCAATCTTCCTCTCTGGTTGGTGGTTTCTATGTTTCAACATCCCCAAAAATCCCAAAGATTATGCGTCGCCATGCGTCGCCCTGCCTGCTGTTGAGTAAGCTCCGCTCCAAAATCTCGTGGATGAATACCTTGGATCTCGTGCCCTGGAATGTGTTGACGAAATGTCCAACAAACAGCCATGGTTTACAGGTTATATCATGGTATATCCACAGCCAAGGGTACAATTCCCCTGATATATATAACTATCAGTTTGTTTGAAGCTTTCTATCAAAAAGACATCATTTCTGGGGATACAATTCCTACGTATATATATTATATATATATACATGCATATATTATTAATATTATATATATACATATGTAGTTAAATCCCGATTTGTTGTATCCATTTGTTTCACAATCGCTCGCTGTTTCTTCCCTGAGGTCCAGACGCGCGTTTCTCCTGTTCAACGTGCAGGCAATTTGAGTGGCGGAAAGATATCATCACGTAAGGAGCCTGGAAAAAGCTTTAATAATCTACAGTCACCTTTCTTGGTAAAGCGCACAATTGGAGGAAACTCGGTGTTTGGATGTTTTGATATGTGTTTGGAAGTTAAGACCCTTAGAAACTATGGCTCTTGTAGATGTTCTTGCAAACAGCAGTGATAATTACAGTCTCTAGATTCTAGATCTATAGGGGAACCAACAAAAGGATACAAATACTTGTCAAACTATAGACTATATAAGAATGTGACATAACAACAGCACGCAATTAGTGTGGTTAATGTGTAGAAGATCACAAGGATTAAAATAGTTCGAATCGACCCAAACTTTTCAACAGCTTCACCAAGAAAACCACATACTATATTCAATGGTTGGCTTTCACAAGTATTGCAATATATTGCAACTAGATTAGAATACAACCCCTAAATTTTATGGGTAAATTATAATATTTCGCTAACCTGAATTGTTGGGCCATTTGGGGATGATTTCCCTTATTAACATTAACCATAGTTCCAGTGAGGGAGAACAGTGAGGTCGTTATAATTTACCCAGCCTAAATACCCGTAATTTCGTTGGCGAATGTGGGGCCTTTCCAACCCACCACACCCAAACCAATGAACTCCCTGGCGTAGCCACGTCCGTAGCCACGTCACCTCATGATCGCCACCAACTCTTTGTCCATATCTTCGCGCGCCTTGAAGGTCGGTTTTCACTTGGCGTTCCCCAAACAAACCCTCTGGTCATTTAGCAGTTTGCTATGGAAACTTGTGATTTTGTGATTTAGTTCGATGATTTACCGTAATTAACATATTACCAACAGCCATGTAGTTTGATGATTTAGTTCTTATTTACTTCGATGTTACTAATGGTCATTTCGTTGAGATAGTGGCTTTCAATTGCTATGTAAAACAAATTACCAGAGCCATGTGGTTGTCGTCTAAACAAACCACCATGGCCGTGGCTCTCCAATGAAGCCACAAGATTCATCGGATGATTGTAGTTCTAACTGTATATTGAACCATTGTTGAACTATGATCAGTTAAGATTATGAAAAGATGGTTGAACATCTGATGATTCTGATTGTAGTTCCAACTATTGAACCACAGTTGAAGCATGATGTTCTCAACGCTTCGTAATTTTGAACCACAGCTACATGTGTACGCGTGGCATATCTCCGAGGAACTAGATCTAGCCGTGTTTCCTCTTACAATAGAGCAGGAAGTCCTGGTATTGTGGGAGTAGTCAATTCTCAACGAAACATGAAAAATGTTCAAAAACAAACCAGTTGGTGTTGATACATGTCAGTTTGGTGTGTTTGATGTACATGCTATGCCCTTGCTGCTGAGCCACATTCCCATCCTTAATTGGCTACTGATGCTCCTCTGGTACTTCTCATGTCCACTACTCATTAATAAAGATTCACATTTTGCAAGAAGAAAACTGATATGGTCAAGCACGACCAAGCATAGCGATCATGGGCGACATAGGTGATGCGTACATATAAATATATACATTATATACACATACATGTACATATATATATATATAGATGGACAAAGTAATACTTAATCAACCTAAAATAAGGTCATCTTGGGATAGTTACCCCTACCCCCACAGCCCATCATTCCAGTGTCGGCCTGTCGAGCTCTTTCCTCTTTGGCTCGGTCATTTGCTAAACCTGCGGCATGGATAGGACGCTGCTCCTTTTAAAAAGCATCTAACTGAATTACTTGACCTCAGTTCGGTGTATGTATATATATATATATGGGTATGGATCAATACCTATTAATACAATTTTTAGGGGGATGAACATCCATTTACCAGCTATTTTGATGTTCACCAGGGGTACAAGGTTTTGACACACTGCCATATATATATATAACACCATACTGTTACGTGCCCCGTGCTGTAAGCTATACTGTATTTGTAAAGAGTACATCTGGGCTTCATGAATCAAGATATAACCGCAGCAAAGCAACTACGGTCTGTCAACACTCACCATGATTACAGGGCTGGGAGTATGCCTGTGGGTCAACATTTAAGAATCTGGAAGTGACAAATATGAATTCACCTGGTTGGTGGTTTCAACCCCTCTGAAAAAATATGAAAGTCAATGAGAAGGATTATCCCATATATATTATGGAAAATAAAATTCATGTTTGAAACCACCAACCAGAATATGAATTCATGATTTCTCTATATGACCACAAGTAGTTAATATCACGTCTCTTTTTCTGGGCAAGGACTTGACCCAAGCAGCCCAAATAATGGGATGGCTCGATGAAATGATCAATCAACTTTGCGGCACCAAATCAAATTCATTGAAATTCTTTGAATCTTTCAAGGTTTTTTTTTTCCACCCCCCCAAAAAATAGGTTTTTCCATGTTTTTCCTACTGACCATCTTTCAAGGGTATTTCCTACTTGGAAAATGACCATCCATCTCCACTCAAAGACGACGAGATGTCAACCTTCTTCGTACTCGCGCTTGAAGATCATCGCCTCGAGAACGGCGTGAAAACCGTGGCCGCATGGATGTTTGTATGGGGAAAAAAAAACGACGTTTAAATGGATGGGACGATATATATATATATATGTGTGTGTGTATGTGTTGCGACACATAGTGTCTACATCAAACGGAAATATAATGAGATCCTACTGATATTATGCAGCAAGGACTCTTCGGGAGAGCCAATGTTGGCCAACAAACATGCGTTCACTCATTCACTCAAGACATCAAGACAAACCCGGTTGATATTGTCTGTCAAGATTTGGCCCATAAACAAAGCCATAGCTATGACCAAAAACACAAACAAGTTTCTTCAATAGACCATGTAAATGATTCGATATAATTACAGAATATTATTATGTATATATATAAGGTCTATGCATCCCCCAATATGGCTATATCCCATTTTGTTTCCCATGATATCCCCATTAAATCCAACTAGATATCCTGTAAGCTTGGCTCAGTCTCCATGCTTTATCACCATCATACCATGATATCATAAATATCATAATCCAACTTTTAACGATGAGATGTTCATGGACTGTTTTGAAACTCAGCCCTCAAACTGGGACATCTGATAAATGACAGTGATGTCACCCGTCTGTATCTTCACAAGTGATGTAACGTTATCATCAATGGGGATTTCAGGATCCTAAAATGGAGGTACTGTACCATATAAGGCCATATTTTGTGGGGATATTCCCTTACATAGGCCTTATATAGGCCTTATATATGGTAGGTACCTCCAATTTAGGATCCTGAAATGGCCACTGATATCATACACGAATCATGTTTCAAAGTAGGGAAATCCCAAAATCCAATGATTTAGAACGAAGAAAAAAATTCAGAAAAAGACGGAACAACTATTGGAGCATTGGAGCAAAACGGTACCCTCTGGTAAACTAACATAGCTATTGAAAATCACAATTTTTAATGGGAAAACTCACTATAAATGGCCATTTTCAATAGCTACGTTAAATTACCAGAGGGTAATATAAAGGCCATAGTTTGATGATATTTTGATCAAACTGATCAAAGCACTATATAATTGTGGTCTGTCTGTGAAAACTGAGGCTGCCAACTTGCTTGATGCTATCTTGCTTCTCTTGTCGCACATCTTCCTCCCGCTGCTTCATTTGCATGTCCAGAGAATCCAGCATGCTTCTAACCTGCGCCGGAAACGTGGGGCCGCAGAAATGTGGGACCGCAGAAAGCACCCAACCGTTGGGTGGAAACTGGGAGTCCAAGTGATGACCATTTGCTCAGGTGAACACGATACTTAGATGTGCCATGGAGTTAGTCAAGTAGTTAGTAAATGGATTATATATATATAACAATAATCTACATTGTAATTGGGATAGTTCGTGCATGTTCGTGCATTATAACCCGCTTACTAACCACTTAGTAGTCTTCCTTCTTGTATGTTGACACCGCAGTTTTTTTCGCCCGGTCAGCCGCCTTCGCGTCACGGTCCGCCTTACGGCGTTCGGCATCCTGGAAGCTTCCAGGAACTTCACGGGATGATTTGGGGATGGGTTTACCATCTGGTTATGACTAACATAGCCATGGAAAATCACCATGCTATTAATAGGGAAACATAGGGAAACCATCTATTTCTATGGGCCATGGCTTCCATGGCGAACTGTTAGTCATAACCAGGTGGTACCACATGAAAATTGGATATTAAGTTGTATCACTTAAAAAGTGGGTCAGTGTAGACAAGTCCAGTCTCAGAGAAGTATCACGGGATGCTGAGTGTTGATGATGATATTCAGCAAAACTCAACACGTTGTTCTAGCTCAGAAGAAAAAACTGGTGTTAAGAAAGTTAAGACCACAAACTACTGACATTCCACATGTTTCAGGATTTTTGCGCTACCCTAGGGTAAACTACTGACGAATCACTGCGTGGACTGCACCATACCGGACCTCTTTGGCCGCGCGATCTGCATCTTCCTGGATCTTTTGGATCTTGGCCTGGCCAGTTTTGGAGAAAAAACCATCCATGATCTGCAAAGAACAGCGTTTTGGAAGCACTGAGTTATCTACATTTATCTACTGTTGCTGTTTAATGGTTGTTTATATATATATATATATATCATGTGCAAAGAACATGTTGAGCTTCGGAAGCATGCTTATCTGGTTGTTGAATGGTTGTTGAATGGTTGTTGAATGGTTGTTGAATGGTTGTTGAATGGTTATTGAATGGTTGTTGAATGGTTGTTTGGAAATTGGTTCATGCCTAATGTACCTATAAGCAAACTTCAATGGTCATACTGTACATTATATGGTTATTTGGTGGTTGTTGCCTAGAATTGGCTGAAGGAATCAAATTGTTCTTTAATGGTTCTTTCCTAGGGAGACCATAGTTGTTGTGCATGTCGATGATAATTAACCATCAAACATGTATATTATTATAATGTATATATATAGTATAATTATATATAATAGTATATATATATATATGAGGAGCACACAAAATTACTTATTGCTCGCAATGGACATTGCCAAAGTGGGTTGTCCCTTATCAGTTGTGAAATTTTGTACTTCCATGCTATGTGTAAAAATAGGCTATCGGTAAGTGGGTGATCCCCTATCAGGTGAGAAGGTTTTAATACACATTTAAACATCCCAAGTCCACTCCCTACTACTTTAGTCTTTGGCTAATTTTGTCGGTTACTAATATGTGTATCTGTATATACGAATGGGATTGACTGGGATTGTCACAATAAAACATGTCCATGCCTATGGTTTTCCACACGGAAAGGGCAATTGACATCAGTTAACATTCAGCTACGCTGCTACACTGCTAGCCCGTCTGTCCATCTATTTCAACGTGAAACATGGCAGGGATTAGACCCGGAGCAGGTCGAATACAAGGGGTTTGCCATATAATATACTGGTACTGGTTATCTAGTGGGTGTCTCGGCAGCTGGGGTATCTACCAGTAACATTGATGAATTGGTATTCCTGCTGGAAACTGGAAACCTTGCGGAAGTGAATGGGAAGTTTTTTGGGGAAGTTGATGGAAATCGGAGTCCTCTCGTTAGGAGTCCGAAAAAATGCCATCAACAAGGGGTACTACGTCACATAAAATGAGATAATGTTCAGCCAAAAAAAACACATTATTGACAGCCATCAGACTTGAGAAGAAACGCATAGAGTTAATCAGTTAATCCAAATGTATCATGCATCACAGTATAGAATTGAACGCTTGCATACGTAATTGTTTCCGTCCTGTGAGTGTCAATGCACCGCTGTAATCAATTTCGATATCACACAGTTTCTTGTTAGTTCGTTCTCGAGGCACAACTGCACATGAGCCCTGACAATCTTACGATGAATGGCTATGGCTAATGTACATGGTCCACCCAAGCAGGAATCATCACAATGGTGTTCATGTTCGCATCCACTTATAAACCATTTTAGGGACATCCTACTGGGAGAATGTCAACCATTGATTAAATGCATACGATTTAGGCCACCTTTTCTGTTTAATTGCAGCCTCGGAGGGGTTCCAGTATCAGATTATCACTACATATATGATATATGTCTTTATTTTGTATTATTTTGGAGGAACACCCCTAATAAATCAAGCAAGTTTTACAAATCCGGGGTTAACATTACAGTACAGAACAATGATCCGTAGTCCTATAGATAGCTTTCACAGGTCACAAACAGCATGGGTTTCATGTGGTTTCAGCTCATCCCGAGCTGAAAGTGTCAACTAAAATTCATCCCAGGCATCATCCTTTGTCATGGGGGAATTCCCTTTGGGTGGAAGGGATTGAACGTCAACAAGCAGAATAGTATTTACTGTATGTTTTTGATATTGCTATTATTGATTGATGGTCTCAGTAGCATGGGGATGTCATTGGTGTCAATACTGTAAACTTTATGAAACCACTAGAGTGACTGACTAGCATCTATACCAGTCAATACTGTTAGTGATTGACTTAGATCACATATACCAATACCTTAAGTTGTATCAATTAACACATGTCACGTTAACACTATATGGTTTTGATGTGTCAATCACTTGGTTCACTAATTTTTACGGTCACAACGTTGAAGCCACCAGCGTGTCTGGTTCAATCATTGCCAACTTACCGATGATTTCACTTGCCATTTCCTATGGCTGTGAAATCGAACATGGCTTGCTGGAAAATCCACGATTTGTATATATATATATACACATACATTTATATAATATATACATAATGTATATATACATATATAGTTGAATTTCCCAGCTACAAACCTCCATTTCGGGAATTTCCCAGCCACGTTTGAACCCCACAACCTGCCGCCTGCAATTCCGCTTCCAACTTCGCGTCTCTCCCGGCGATCTCTGCACCGATGATCTCGCAATTCCTGGCGTCCAGAAGCGACAGGGACGCACAAGCGCCATCAGTTGGCGAAAAAAAAGGGCACCATGGGGTAAAATAACATAGATATACATAGATCATAGACTAATAGATGTGGAAAACCTATGGTTTCCGTTAAGGACAATCGTCTACATTCATGGTGGGTGTTCCATATCGAACTGTAAACGGTTACAGGAGAGATACAGGAGAGTAGCATTGGTACCGCTGTATCCACTGGTGAAACATCGAGTACAATGGAAAATTGGGGAAGGAAACTGCATTTTTGAGACACACCCATAACGATTATAGTGACGTTGTGGTGGGGTCGGTACAATTTGCTCAATGATCCTGGGGTAATGTGGGATATGAGAGAACATACTAGTAGCTGAAAGAGTAGTTGCATGGAATGACTTGCAATGGGTTAAACATAAAATTACATGAAGCAAGTGGTGGTTTCACAATCAAACACTATGCATGTTACTGTTATTGTGATTTATTGATGCGGATATCATAAGAGCACGGGTCGAAACTTCACCGGCCGAGAAGTGCAGGTTTGGTCAGCTGTCAGTGGTTTGACCCCTTCCCATATGATGGGATATGATGGGATATGATGGGATATGATGGGCATGACAGCAATGAACGATTCAATCCTGGTTTAACTATGTTTAAGTAACAAACGGCATCAAAGATAGGCCATGTCATGCGATGTCAATCGGCATGGATCTGAATCCTAGTCTTTATCATCCACTTAGTCACAAATCACATATCCAGAAAGATCGTGCAGCGAACCAAAAAAACAAGCGTGTTGATAGAATTTTGCATGTGTTCATCTGTGACAGTTCCTCAACATGGTGCAAATTCAACGTACCAGTAGCTCCCAAATGATCCATGGTGCCGGAAAAGTTACCAACATGCCAACATGTGCCCCTAAAACTGGACACATGTGGGTACATATGCCCAACAAATGCAGCATGCGGGGCTTGCCATCAACAGATCATGCGCAGAAAGGGACAACATCGGCTATCTTCACAGGTCTGAGAGTTACCATGGATCAATTGGGCCATTTCACCCAAGGAGCAAAAGAAACCAGGAAACAAAGAAACAGCATCCCTGGGATTTGAAGCACTTCCGTGACTTCCCATTCTTGATTTGGCTTCACCCAAGGCAAACTGACCCCATGGTCAGTTACAAGCCACACCCTGGGCCTATCGATCTGGTCCAGTCTTGCTTGCACCGCGGCTCGATTTCGTGCTTCCTGGGGTGACGCTTCGGTTTGTGAAATCCTCAGGAAATCGATTGATGGAACCAGTGCTCTACCTATGCGTCCAGTGTCCAGTGCCCCGTTGAGTAGCAAGCTGTCTGTTGTGTCCCGGTCCTCCAGGTTACCTGTTTTTAATGGGACTTCTGCAAGGGATTACCAAAAACAGATCCATACCCACCAAGCCAGTTGGAATAACATAGTTTGTTACTTAACTCTATTAATGTTACCTTCAACAAACAGGAATCAATGAAATGGGCCTTGCTCACCGACGTTGAAAAACCGTAGATATGTTCAGAAAAGTACACCTTCTCTATTGTTGATGACTGCACTCAAAAGCAAAGCCCAAAATCATCAAAGACAATTCTCCGAACGCCACAGCTTGCAAACAAATATACATGCGTTGAGATCCGCCTATATGTTATGAAACAATTCTCCTGACCCAACAAACCAGTCACCACGGTTTAGCCAGAATCATTGGGTATGTAGGTTGTTATAATTATATACCAACTTGTTCACCAAAATTAAACTGTTCCCATGTAGGTGAATGAACATGTGGCACTTAGCGTAAACATGTGGCCCTCAAATCCACAAAATCCTTGACCGTCATGTGCAAATATTCTTGTTTTATGTGTTTTGCATTGAATCTGTGGGGTATACCCTTGTTTCTCGATAAATTCTAATATACATATTATATATATATGTTTTTATATATATATATGTTATATAATATAAATATATAATAAATGCTAGTCATCCACAAACCTGAAAAAAATCGGCCATAAATTTTGGATGATTCATGATGATTCCCCCCAGTTCCCAGGTGCCCCGACGGCATCATCGGCAGCCTTTTCTCCGGCCATTGCAAAGGCCTGCAACGGAAAGGAATTGGCAGAAAACATGGGAGGATTTCCATTGTGGTAAAATGTGGTAGGCCCAATCAAAATTACGACACATGTCACGGTGGTAACTATCATCCTCAAATTGTTTGTTTATCATTGGGTTTCTCACATTACATGAGCCAACAGTCGGATATGATATGATTTTGATATGTTCCACGAAACAGTGATTTGCTCAACTCACAACTAGGAGTGTATCTGTATTTGTGGTCATGAAACATACTACAACACTGAGTCACCTACCAATAATGCGATGTTGACCAACAGAATTAAGAAACAAACGAGATGGGGCCAAATCTGCGGCTTGTGGCCAGCAATCAGCGCGGATTTTGACAACATGTTTTGCGGCTGAATTTCGCAATGAGGAACTGCTAAGGGCCACCAAGGAGAACCAGGCCTTGTTTCCAACCACGGATTTTCACTTTTTCGCTGTTAAGGCTCCATCATTTTTGCTGTGTAAATCGACAGGTCTGTCAGGTCAAAGTACATCTAGGTGTCCTTCATATTCCTTCATTAACTATTATGTGGCCCATATTACCCATTATTACCCCATATTCCAGTCGCCAACCTGTCACGAGTCAGCTACTCCACCGCTCCACCACCAGTCTGCCTTGTCCTCGTCTTGCCTGGCCTGCCCACAATCGCTTAGATGGGGCAGGTCTATGAGGGACTTGAATTTTTTGAACTCATGAACAGCTCCATTGTTTTATACGAAAAGAGAAGTAACATGACTAACTTGCCGGTAGTCATTTTAGCATCCTTTTTTAACCCATACCCAGTTTTGTGAATTTAAGGCCAAAAGGACCACACATCGATTTGGGTAGCTGTCATTCCACTCTCTGGGCTTCCCAATCAATTGGCACAGTTCCATGATCTAGGACACTGACTAGTGATTATCTTGCCAGAAATAAAACCTGGTTTCCATGTGTTTCCATGATCCATGGTCTGCACAGTACCTCTCCACTCAGTTCCACCAAACAAACAACCATGGCAGTCAATGAAGGCCAGAAGACGATTCTCATCCAAAAAACATGTTTATGTTACTTTGTACCCCTCATGTTCAGCCATTCAAACATGTTATACCAAAACAAGAAGGAATAGACCCGAATTTGAAAATCTACATATACTGTCAGGCTGATGGTGTAAGTGTGCGGATATATATATATATATAATATATATGTGTACAAATAAATTTGATTAAGTAAAGACTATAGCAACATCCAAAAAATAGAAACACGCAGTCCGTCGCTGTCCTACTGTGCAGGAAGAGCAACATCCACTGCTCTATCGTTTGGGGGGTTAATATGTTCTTATATGTATATATATATATATATACCCTCTGGTGAACTAACATAGCAATGGAAAATCACCATTTTTCATGGGAAAATCCACTATTTCTCTGGCCATTTTCCATTGCTATGTTAGTTCACCAGAGAGTAACTATCTAAATATAAATATGGTACTTCCCTCCAGTGATTTCACAGAGCTATGCCAGCTATGCCCCATTTGGTGATTGTCCATAGCTAGGTAGCTGTGTATTCCCATGTTTTCTTGGTTGAAAATGCCATATACTCCCCATTGACCACCAGAGAAAACCACCATAAAATCCCATGAAATTCCCAAACCAGGCTTAATTTCATATCAATTCTTCGCATTGACTCATTCGGGCCGGCCTTCTTTTTCCTGGCCGCTTCGGCGATGGCCTCATTCATCCTCAGCCAAGGTGCCACAGGGTTTGTGTCTTTTTCTATGGAAGATGATGAGATGACAAAACAGGGGTTGGTAACTGTCCCATTTTGGGAATATCAAGGACATCACCTGAAATAGTAGCCATGGCATTGACCATATACCTAATGGTTGGGTGATGTGACCCATGGGGACATTTAATGACCCATGCAAAAGAAAGCATCAACATCATCATTTCTGAGTCATGGCCGCAATCATGTCTTCTGACTCTTTGATCATTTTGTATGAACATGGTCCAGGATCAAATGATATCCAATGGATGGTGTTTCGGCCTTGGAAAATGATGCAAGCTTAAATTTCGATGCATTTGCTTGCAAACATATCTTTTTTACCCAAGATATGCTGGCCTCAAAACACCCGGATTTTGTATGAGGATTCAAGACAACTCATGCAGAATTCCCTCAGGGTCTGCAAGTTCGGCCTTCAAAGTTTGACGGAAAAATATTTGTGGTTTACCCCGTTGGTTGGGGAAATCTGCATCCATTTGGAAAATCGCTATCTTTACCCAAATTTCGTTGGTATCTTTATAATATATATATATATACATCATATATATATATATATCATATATATATATATACATAAGGTATGTAATGTAAATATATATGTATATTATTATATATGATATATATTATATATTATCCATTATCTATTATCTATTATCTACTATATATTATATATTTTATTTTATAAATTATATATTATATATTATTATATATTATGTATATATTATATATTATATAGTATATAATATATATTATATATAGTATTATATATTATTTTATTTGTTTATTATATATTATATATGATATATTATATATTATTTATATTATATATACTATATATATACTCATTTTCATGGGGAACGTTACCACTTTTTTTACTGGGAAGTCCAGCATAGGTCTATCTCCAGCCATCCGCCTTAGCCTGAGGATTCCCGGCTCGTCTTGAGCCTGCTTGCACTTGCGCGCCTGAATTTTCTGAAAAAGGCGATGGATGGAACCGCGAGATGTGGATTTCAACAATAAGACATGGGTAAGTCCAACCAATGTTGTCTTGCCAATAAAACCGTTATATATAGTGAATATATATATATACAGGGAACAGTACAGGCAAATCATCATACAAGGCCAGGGCAAAGTCATATTTGGCGGTTGGTTCTCTGAACTTTGCCATGCCTTTCGAGGTAGATCTCCAGTTATTGGAATCCGGTGTGCAACTGGCTTTGTTTACTATCGTTGGACATACAAATGAGGGCGAAATGCCATGAGTTAAAAGGAAAGCCTTGATTGCCATCCGAAGAAAGTGACCGAGGATGACCGAGGACCAAGAATTCCGGAAACAAAGATGATCCTCCAGAATGGGTGGCACCTGCATGGTGCTAACTTAGCTAACCTGTATGGTACTTTATTTACTTGTAAATCGGCATTAATGCCGGATTTTTCATGGTCATGTTTGATAACGGAGGGCTGCGTGTATACCGCTGTCTACCATGGTATACCAGTTTCTACCAACTCTGAATCTACTGCGACTTTACTGTAACTTTAGCAATCATAGGAGGCCAAAACCATCTGAGGCGGCTGAGGCAAGAGCATATTCTTCTGCATCCGCCTTTCTTTGGTCCTGCTGACGCTGGTTCTCGTCACGCATCCTCAGGGGAACCCGCGGCGACCGGAAAGGGGAATATTTTTTCCCCACAAGGGACGTCTGAACCAAAACAATGGGAATTGACCAGATCTCCAAGCATAGTAATGTTGTCATGGATCACAACCATTTAACCTAGCTAAAATCAACATTGCTTGAAAATAGCCACAACTTATATTTACCCACATAATTTATGAGGTGAACCTTTTCAATATACCCCAGCAGTGGGAAAACTCATGAGCTACTGCACCTGATGATTGGTGCCCAAGCAATCCACGGCTGAGGTGATAAGAGCAACGTGGTGTAACCATTGTAAACCCAAAATGGGTGTGTCTGACAATGGGGTATTCCCCCATTTGCCATTTTGACAGGGATAATCATGATGTACCAATAGGTTCTGGGTCTGCTGCTTTCAGACAAACCAAAATGGATGGCTACTGTAAATGCTAAAAACGAATTAAAACGACATACACAAACTGAAGTTATTAAAACTGAATGGTTAAAGTTAAATAAACTCCATATTTATTAAACATAACCAGCCTTTTCAAAGTCCACTCATTTTCGACCTAAGGTCGACACCATTTGAGCATCGTGTCTTGCTCGCGTTGCCGCCTCTCCTGCGATCCGCCAAAATGGTTCTGCCATTCCCTGGTATCTCCCAAGAAAAATATAGTTAACCCAATTACATGGGATCTACTCGGTAATTCATCATAAATACCATCATAAATACTATGGTTTGAGAAATACCAAATAGATCCCATTAGTTATTATCTAATGTTGTTAACTATAGTTTTGTAATACCCTAGGGTAAACTAACATACATTGTGGAAAACCCATAGTTTCCCTATAAAACCCATCTACAAATAGTGGATTTTCCACATCTATGTTAAGTAGGGGGTTTTAAGAAAACATCATCGATACCTACCATCCTGCAACGCACTGGTCTATCTTTTTGGAGCTATATCTGGTTGGAGGTTGACCTACCCCTCTGAAAAATATGAGTTCGTCAGTTGGGATGATGACATTCCCAACTGCATGGGAAAATAAAATTCATGTTCCAAACCACCAACCAATATATAGTATCAAGATAGTTTCAAAATAGTTTCAAGATGTTTTAAAGGGTTGCAACCCAGTTTCAAAAAACCATCTGGTAGTCGTTTAATGTGACTAATCTAATACACCTGCAGTTGGGGAGGGTTTCAACAACCCACTTCGGCTAAAAACTGGGGATGATTTCAACATGTGTGTTTGCCAGGTTAGAGAAAACAACCATTGCTGTAGGACTAGCAATATAAACACATGAATGGAAAATGGTGTTTGTTTCATGTCCTCACGCACAATGGGAAACGAATCAAGGTGGTGAATTACAACGATGAGAAGGACAACGATGACGGGGACAAGGGCCACCACCAGAAGCACCAGGTGGATGTAACCTGCCAAAAAGATCAAAAAAGGTGGATGTAAGCTATATCAAACAGGAAATTCCGGTGAAAAAACATCTTAAAAACTCTCTGTTTTGGCTCACACAACTATACCACCAACATCCATCAACTTCAGTCCGTGGTCATCTCCCCTCCCCCTAGATCTTCCATGGTAGACCTGGGGGGTCACAATTGATGTTTTTTGCCGTGTTACCATCTGGTTATTTGACGTAGCTATGGCAAGTTACCATTTTAATAGGTAAATCATCATAAATAATCTAGAAATGGGTCATTTTCCATAGATATCTTAAATAACCGGAGAGTTAAGTTGCCTATGATGTGGTCTATTTCCCCCAAGGGTCGGCAACCCTCCTTTTGCAACCCCCCCAACCTAACCCCAAACCTAAAGTTCTAAAGTGAAGAAGGCTTCAAATGTCATCATGTTTCTAGCTTGCCGATCTGGCTATAGTACCTATGGACCCACACTATTGATCAGCTTGGGAGTCAATTGTTTTGAGCTACACTGATTCTTCACCAGGACATGTCATCATGTTCTTACTTCAAAATCCTCAAAGTTGATGTTTCCCACTGTTTCCCACTGTTTCCCACTGTTTCCCTATCCTTCGTTTGTCTAAAACTTGTCCAAAAATTGCATTCCATCCACTGCTTTATAGTCACTTTCCCACAACATTGCCCAAAAATGGCCGTTATCTGCACAAAAATTAGGAAAACATCCAGATTTCATGGATTTTCCATGGTTTTCCATCCTTCTCCCCATTCAAATCACCATTTTGGAGCCCCCCCCAAAAAAAAGCCCGGCCCGCTCCTCGTCGGCCTTGCGGCGCCGTCGGAGCGACTCTAAGCTCCTCGGAAAAATGCTGGTCTTCAACTGTGAAAAATTAATTTTGGCGGTGAAAAATAGTGGCCAGAATTTTATGTTGAAATTTTAATCATCATATATAGCATTCTTCATCATGTTTAATTGGATTTCACTGTGAAAAATGTTGAAATATGATGCTTTAGAATGCTTTAGATGCTTTGCCCAGAATTTTATGGACATGTCCCCATGAATATATCAAGGCTGAATGAGAAAATGATGACTAAACAGTGGCTCGAATGGGGTACCATATTTTCAGTCAAACCCAGAGAAGGGGGTTGCCGAATCGTCAAGAATGGTGGGGTTAACATGGTTTACCCTCTGGTGAACTAACATAGCAATGGAAAATGGCTATTTATAGTGGATTTTCCCATTAAAAATGGTGATTTTCCATTGCTATGTTAGTTTATCAGAGGGTAACCATAGAGAACTTGGGTCCATCTAAAAAGATGCGGAATCATGCCCGCCAGTTTGATCTCCGTTGCGAGTTAGCTCACTTTGTGTCAAGACTCACCATCTTAAGCTGGTAATGTTTCACTACTGGTTGGTGGTTGACCTACCCCTCTGAAAAATATCAGTTCGTCAGTTAGGATTATCATTCCATATCATTCCCAATATGATGGGAAAGTCAAAAAAATCCATGGTTCCAGTCAGCACCAAACCAGTAATGTGTCACATTCCCAATATGATGGGAAAGTCTTAAAAAAATCCATGGTTCCAAAATGTTCCAAACCACCAAGCAGTAATGTGTCACGATCGTTAGAACACAAAACCATAACTGTGGGTCTCTGAAAAATCGAACGCTTCACCATCAGATGGACTGGTTGGCCTCAAACGACTGAAGCACAAAGAACTCGCCCGGCGCAATCCCGGAACAGATTCCATGTACCCTCTGGTAGTTTAACAAAAAGCTATTGAAAATGGTCCATTTATAGTGAATTTTCCCATTAAAAATGGTGATTTTCCATAGCTATGTTAAATTACCAGAGGGTATTGATTCTATGATCCATGACTCATCGTAACCACTGACATACAATCTCAGATGGAAAACAGTAAAATTAAAAAATGACAACAAAAATGCCCACATTTACTGCATCGTAAAATAAGAAATGTGTAAGCAAATCGGACCTATATACAATTCACAAACATTGATCCATCTTTAGTTGGTTTAAACATGTTTAAACCTCCAATCAAAAAGGTGGTAAAAAGATGGCTAGAACCCCATTCTTCTCCCATAAATCATGTCAATTCCCTGAACTTTGGCGCCAAAAGTCGATTCGTTGATGGCTTTGGCCTTGTCCCGCAGGGCGTCACGTTGTGCCTGGCAGATGTCATGTATCCATTTGGTATAGACAATTAAGATCAATTAATTAAGTCTATTCAAATAATTATATCAAATCCAGTGTTTTTTGCTAATACTGATGAGTTGCTTATAATAGATAATCAAAGACTGTTGAAATATGTTATTGTTAATAGATCAAATCCATTTTGTCTATAAAAAATATATCGCATGGTCTGTACATGCATTCAGGAACAGTGAACTATATGGATAATACAAACAAATGGGATAACATATGATACGAAACTTTTAGTTTAGGCAAACAATGTTCAACCCCCTATTTGGATCTATTTGGTTACGGTAGGGTCTATGTTAGTTGGGAGATTAGGACCTTCTGGTAGTCAAACATAGCTAGCAGGGAAATCCCCGAACTAAACGGGCATTTATATAAACTGGACATTCATTAAACTAATGGGAAAAAATGCAGCAAGCCATGCTTCGTTACCGGAGGATATGTGGAAAATCGAAATCTTTCACCCAAAGGGATTCATGATTAAATTCTAGATTCTGGATGAATGTCCTGAAAAAGGGGCTTGCAAACCAAAATCTATGATTTGAGTTTAAGTAAAAGATATTGGAGATAAATGGAGGAGGATTGGGAGAAACAGCTCAGTGGGAAACTCGGATCCCACGATTTCTACAGTCTACAGGGATGAATTTCTAGTTAGGACCGAAGAAAACGCTCATGTTTTGTGCACTCTGTGAACCACTTAAGGGTATAGGACTGCAATATATATATATAGTAAATGGTTATGTTAATCGCTATAATTATATATATACCCTTGGGGGCGGGGGTTCCCCGAGGGGGGGAAGGCGTGGGGTGGGG
>Ga0126342_10005675_pt1 | contig 21888 bp, 14 predicted proteins | sample Cyp1metagenome_FD_92528 | JGI IMG/M metagenome (GOLD analysis project Ga0126342, IMG submission 92528) | Coral microbial communities from Lord Howe Island, Old Settlement Bay, Australia - Cyphastrea 1 metagenome | ecosystem: Host-associated > Invertebrates > Cnidaria > Coral ... | reverse complement strand
TTGTGGCTTTGGTGTGACCGAAGCACAGACCCACTAGATCACAAACTTTTCAAACAAGTAGTGCAAAGCACTCTGGCAGCAGAAAAGAATGAGGAGCTGAGCGAGTGAGGACCAGAGTCATATATATATATATATGCTTATTATGTGTATGAAACTGGCGAATCGAATCTGATTCGCCACACCAAACAATGGATGTGTCATCCAGGGTATTGGTGGTTTCTCGGGAAACCAGTGGGTGATGTGGGTCAGGTCTGATGGTCCCCATGTTGTAACCAGTGGGGGATGGACTTATACCATAGATTTCTATAGAAATGGTTGGTATTTTTTTGTAGTTTGATCATATTATTGATTCTTGTGGTAAACCCAACATTGGATTTAACTGTGGATTCATTTTAGACGGTCTTCCTGGCAGAAACGTATGGCTTTGGACGACACATTCCAGCTTCAGTTGCATGAGTGTAGACTGAAATGATGAGGGGGTTGAAACACGCACTTGTATTCATCCCTTTTTAAGATGATGAATTCAATTCATTTGACTGATCTTTTTACAAAGCAAGTGCCAAAATTACCACCCACTTGTTAAATCCACAGTATATCATGTATATCTGTGCGCACTGGATTATTGTCAGAAACTTTGAGTTCAATAGACTGTCTTTCAATGAACCGCATTGATCTTGAAGTTGCCCTTCATAGAATTCTGGGTGGGGCAGATGTCTAGGATCTTGTCTATGATGTTGGATTGTCACATGCCGTTGACACTTACCATTTTACAAAATGTTATCAACAAGTTGCTATAGCGAGTTTTCCCAGTATGACTGGTTTTTTGGGATCTGAGGTATCACGCGTATTGCACACCTTCGGATGGCACTTGCCCGAAGTGTTCCTCGGGGGCTTTGCCGAAGCTCTCGTTGAAGGAATCGAAGGGGATGGACAGAGGTTCCACCAAGGTGTTTTATTTTGTTTGATATACCCTCTGGTTATGTCAAAATAGCTATTGAAAATGGCCATAGAAATAGTGGATTTTCCCATTGAACATGGTGATTTTCCATAGCTATGTAAACGTTTACCAGAGGGAATATGTTGGTTGCCCATGTCTGATACATCTGAGATATTCTGAGATCATCTGAGTTTGTGTAAGTACCCTCTGGTAAACTAACATAACTATGGAAAATCACCATTTTTAATGGGAAAATCCACTATTTCTATGGTCATTTTCAATAGCTATTTTGACATAACCAGAGGGTATTTGTTTTGTTTTTTGTTGATGTAGAATGCAGAGCGGAACTCCTTGGTTTTTTGGGATGGAATTCACCTGAACCTCAGGAGCAGCGCGAAGCCTCAGCACGGAACGTGGAGGATTCCAAGTCGCCTCGCTTGGTATGGCCTGGTCGGTGTACCTGATTGGTGCAGTTATGGCCATGGCTACCAGTTATAACTGGTTATTTCAATGGGATTATACATTCTATAAATGGGGTTTTGTTAGTACTGACAACTGATAAATGGCCATAACTGTGGCTTGAAATAGAATGCCACTGGGTTTTTTTGTGGGTCTGCCGGAATTGCAATGGAAAGTCCGACTTCGAAAAAATCACGCCTCGGGTCCCAATATGTCCCAATGCCTCGGGTTGATTTGTTGGAGGTGAACTTAAATAGACTTGGTAATTCAAACCAGAAAGCCACAGAAGTGAAGGGAAGTACCCTCTGGTAAACTAACATAACTATTAACTATGGAAAATCACCATTTTTAATGGGAAAATCCACTATTAATGGCCATTTTCAATAGCTACGTTAAATTACCAGAGGGTATCACTTCAGTTTCACTACCGAGCAATCTAAGAGCAATCCAAAGCGCCTTTTTTTGAAGCTGGAGACTGACATCAAAACTTGGCTTTCTGACATATCATATCCAGGTGAGATTTGGGGCCCGAAACCGTAGCGTTTCGTTCATAGATCCTGTATGTTGTTGGGCTAAGTTGATCTGAACTGGTTCAACGGGGAGATTTGCTGAGATTGGCTTCTACTACTATATTGATGTGATAGTGGTTTCGATGGAAACCTGGTGAGGACCATCCATAGTAATATTAGGTACTATTGCAATGATCCACATCAACTGTTCCATGCCCACAAAGTTTCCCCATGATCTTCCCCGAGCCGAGAAGTTTCCGAGAAGCTTTCACGGTGGTTCTCACCTCCAAAGTTCCAAAGTGTCCATCATTTTCCATTCCCAGAATTCTCCATAGTCTGTCTGGTGCGTTTTACGTAGGGAATTTTTGGGAATGATCCACTGGCTAACTATCAAACTCATCATCCCAGCAACCCCCAGCAACCCCCAGCAACCCATCCAGCAACCCATCCAGCAACCCTGCGCAAACGCACCAGTAAGAAACTGGTGGATGAAGTCAGTTACCATCTGGTTATGACTAACATAGCCATGGTATAGATGGCCCATAGAAATAGATGGTTTACCTATTAATAGCATGGTGGATCTTTCCATATAAATCACCATTTTCCCATGGTTTTCCTATCATTTTTCCATGAAAAATGGTGATTTTCCAGTTCGTTATGTTCTGATTTTCCCAAGATCGGCTCCGTGAGGACTTCTTTAAGTACCTCCAGGGTGGAGCCGGAGATCATGGTGTACAAGCCATGGGAGAATGGTGCCGCCGCCTGTGGCGTTTATGCTTAAAGAGAAGGTAACGGGGGGGTGCTTGAGAAATATCATGTCCTATGGATATGTATGTTAATATGTGCGGTATATTATATGTATGATGTATGATATGTATAATATATATATATATACACATTAACATGTGGAATCGTATTTTGTGTACGTGTGTATGTACATCCAGAATTGTAGGGTATGTGATACTATATATATATAGATGTATGTATATGTATGTATATCTATATATGTTAGAGATAATCACATGTGTAATCATACATCACAATTGTATGTATCGTCGTCTATAGTATAGGCTATAGCTATGTTTGTACATGTAGGTTATTAGTTTTTAGTTTCGGCAGAATCAGAATCCACTGGGTCAACGATTGGACCGTTGTGAATTGGTGTAATTTCGCCTGTCTTTTGTGTTACCCTTTGGTAATTTATTACGTACTGGTAGCCATTGAAGCCATGGCCTATAAAAGATTCGTTGATTTACCCACCAAAAATGGGTGGATTTTCAACAGCTATGTTAGTTTACCGGAGGGTATATCAGTTCATCCAAGTTCATCCACATCACAGGAATAGAAAAATCACAGTTATCAGTTACGATTCCTCTGTTCGCGATGTTCTACACATCACTGGTTGGTGATGTTTACATATATCTTTGATGTTCGACCCCAGGGTAAAACCACGATGCAATAGAGTGTTGATTCTGTTGTTTGTTCCTCCATGTTGCTAAAGTCCACATGTTGGCAGACCTCCATGAAACAGATTGATGGCAGAAAGCTAAAACAGCAATAACGGAATATAACGGATATGTTGTTTACCACGACGATTTTTCACCTGGCAATGGTGATGGTCACACAAAGTTTTGCTATGATAACCAATATATGTATATCCCGGAGCTTGTGTTCATGAAAAACTGGGAAAAAAAAAACATCCATCTTCCATCAAACCCAGGGCCGCCATTCTTCGTCGCGTCTGACAGGTGCAAGTTTGGTGCTTTCGACGCTGGACTGGAAGCCGGCATGGAAGCCTTTGAGGACCTCACTTGGACGATAGCCTAATGTTTGCTCAATGTTTAGCAATGCGGGCATGGGGATATCATGGGATAGTCAAACATCTCCAAGAACCAACCTCTCTTCAGAAAGGCGAAAGGCCAAGAAACTTCCAGCATCCGGAGCCACGTTTTCAGCATCACCCCACATCCACAACAGGACGACTGAGTGGTGCTACGGGTGATGGCCAAAGTGCCGACGCTGATGGTGAGATGCCTTCAGTCACAAAAACCTGTTGCCTTCTCCTGGCTGTGCTTGCGGTGATTTTGTTATTTTTGCCATATTTTGCCCATGGGAAATCCACCAGAACTATCCAAAACTGGGAAATCTAAACGGGATGTTTGCTGTATTTGTTTGGCTCTCTTACAGGTAGGTAGGCAAATTCAAGTTTTTCTGTACGGTAGGTTTGAGGATAGTTAAGTGTTGTGTTTCCTTCCCATTCTGCAATCTCCTGGGTGCTCGAACGTGCCATTGTTTTGGGATAGTTTAGCACGTATACTGTAGCCAACCACTCTGAAAAAAGAGAGAAAATATATACATACTGTATATGTTGTACCTATACCCACTTATTATAAATGTACAATATATATATATATAAAGTACTGTAAATATTATATATATATAAAGTAATATAGCTAATGATAAACCATGAAGATCCATGAAGACCAGAGGCATGTCGTATACGAAATGCATCGAACATCGAACGGCTGCGCCTTGCCAGGTTGCGATCCTCAGCCTTGGCTCGCCCTGCTTGTTCTCCTTCTATCCCCGCTCCGGGACGGAGGCGTCCCATGGGAGCGTTTTTGGGTCCAATGGCCTGACCGTTGGATACGAATCCGAAAAACGCCAGGATTGCATGAAGTGGGATCCTGCGAATGACGTCCCTGGCGGTTTCGAGGTGCGGACTTTGGATGGCCAAATATCAGGAGTTTAGTCTGAGTAAGTGGTTTATGATCCATACAAAACCCATATAATCAATATCATCCCATATGTAATATAGGGGATATTCATGGATAATTATTCCATATATGTATATATATATATACATATAGGGGTATAACCCATCTACGTCACGTGGGCTGCACCCCCAAGTAGGGATACAGTTGAGGGTTTTTTTCGAGCGGGGAAAGCATGATCTGTTTGTTTCCAGTCATGGACATGTGACAAGAGATGTGTAATCCAGACCAGAAAAATCAAGAAGTATCCCTACTAATTGATCTGGGTAAATTATAACGACCGAACCCTGTTCTCACCCTGGAATCATGGTTAATTAATAAGGGAAATCATCCCCAAATGGCCGAACTTTTCAGGTTAGTGAAATTATTAAATTTACCCAGATTGATGAGTTTCATGGCCAAACGGATCTTTTTTCAATGCGCCGATCTTCATACGCAAGCTGCTAGCCAGCAGAGTTTTTCGAAACAGCTTGTAGCATCAGTTTCGGTGCCCAGCAAAATCTATACAGCACCTTCGGTTGTGAGTTTCTTTTTGGACTCCAAAAATCTCAGTCAGAGAACCAACTGGTGACGAATATTGGGATTCCAGGATTTTTCTGTTCCATGTTCTTATATACATATAACATATATATATATATGTATATCATGGATCCTGACTAGAACCACCATGTTTTTATATAGGGATGTTGGTGAATCACCATTGCACCATTGCATTGCGCACATCACTCAGCACTTCGCTTCGCACTTCGCGACTCTGCCAGATGGGTCAGCAAGCCCTCAACACGGTCTTCGTCGAGCCCAGGACTTGCCATTTCACTGCGGATTGTCCAAAAAAAAAAATGGTTCGGCTCGAAGCCAGAGCACTCCGTTTTCTGGGAAGGCATTCTGGACATTTCTGGACCATGATGGTTTGATATGTTTTGGAAATGGCATTTGGATGCATTTTTGGAGGTCAATGTGATTTGTTTTTGTTGTTTTCAGTTGCCGCAGTTGCCATTACATGCCGGCCATCGCATGGGTCATAGATTATGGCCTGCGGTTAGAGGTGATATGTTTGTAGAAAGTCGCCCCCCATTGGTCTCAAAAATGGCGACTGTCCGGAATTAGCATTGGAATTCCAGGGGGGAACCTTAAAATATATAAGCACAATATGATAATATGATATAATATGTAATATGAATACATGTTGTGTATACAGTATACAGTTATATAATGTTATATACATACTGTCTTTATGTAGATTAGTGTTGACATTTGATGAGTAAATCCCCCTCAAACATCAAAGGGGTCATGTCATGGCCTGGAGTCCCTAGAAATGTTCCACATCGGAGCTGAACAATTTGCCTACATCATCGAGAAGAAATACATGAGTCTGGTTGGTGGTTTCGAACATTTTTTATGACTGTCCATTCAGTTGGGAATGTCATCATCCCAACTGGCGAACTCATATTTTTCAGAGGGGTGGGTATACCACCAACCAGTAGTGTGTTGTTTTCTGTTTAAATGGCATTGCCGAAGAAATTGCCTAATTGAGAACGCATACAAAAGTGGCGAGGACTACTAACTGGATGTGAACAAGATATCTATGCATATTTGTTGGTATATATATATATATATATATATGTATATACGCACAAACGTATGTACTGTGTACTATATAGACAATTATACAGGTATATATATACATATGTATATTATATATAGATATATATTCTTGTATGTATATATATATATATATATCTATCCATATGTAAGATATATATATATATACATAGATACTCTACATATTATCAACGTCAGATCCCCAAGGAAAGGGGTTATGCATGTTTTGCTGCCCTACGAAAAGGGCCAATCAACCTGTGGCGTAGGAGTTTGTTGGTCTTCAGTGGGGGCACTCAGTCGGGTTTTAAGCACCGGAGAAGAGTCCCGGATTACCATCCAGTGAATTAATCTGGGCAAATTATAACGACCTCACTGTGACCGCACTGGAAGCATGGTTAGGATTCGGGGTAACTATCCCAAAAAAGCCCAACTTGTCAGGTGAAATATTTCAATTGGCCCAGATTAATATTGATGTGTAACTTATCTAACTATTAAAACTGATTTAAACAGTAACATTGTTGGTGGACTACAATTGATTGATCCTGGATTACCATTAATTCAAGATGAACTATGTAAACCCCCAGAAACACTCAGAAACCATGGTTTGGTAGGGGATTTAGACATCTTTGGGACCATAGAATGAAGTCTTTAATATTAGGTGAGATGGGATTGATATTGATATGTGCCATGGTCAAAACATGGATGCACTGAATGAACCTATTTTCTGCCACAATTTGCCGCCGATTTCCTTTCAAAGACTGGATGAGCCTTCTGTTGCAATCCGCTGGTGAGGATATTGAAGTCAATTAGGTGCATGCATGTCTTGATTAACCTGGTCTATTCATCTTTCTTGCCCGCCAGCAGTGCCTGGGATTTTAGAGATTTTGCAGTCTTTGGGACTCACGTGCGCGTCAAGAGATTGATTATATAATATATTATAATATTATATAGCAATATTGGGAGATGGTCATACTCCACTCAATAGGACATAGTGGTCATAATCCATTAATTGCCATTTCATTAGAATCTATTCTTATCATGGAAATATCACCAACAACATGGGGATATCATGGGATAGAGGAATGGATAATTCATCCCTTCCCTCTATAGTAATATTAAACACCCCACAGCCCAGAAACGAGGGTTTCATATTGGATTTCGGCGTATTTGGGACCATAGACTGGGGTGGGGAGATGGGATTTAAAAAAATTGAGATGTGCCATCGTCAAAAGATGGATGATGTAGCCATATTTAGATATATTTAGGGATGATCGTACTCCACCAGGACATTTCATGGCCAATGGCCACGGCTGGGGATTTTCAATTTCATGGTGGGATGTCCGGCTAGCCCATGTCCATACCATCTTTTGACCACATGGAAAAACCATTGGCTCCCCAGAAGATGATCATGATGATCTAGAAATCTGGAAATGCTGGCTGTGTCATATTTCAAGTTAATGGATGACTAGTGGATGGCAATTCTAAAGCTCCATAACTGCTTGGCGGTTTCAGACTTAGAATAACCCACACGTGTCTATTGATTTGACGTTTGAACGCCAAGTGCCAAACTTGTAGATTGAGTTGAGTTGGGTGTACAATTTCGAAGTATCCGGCAAAGATGGGGGAGACAATATTGTGGTCAGCAAAATTGGGAGTAAATGGAAGATAGTACTCAGGAATTGCTTGGTGGGCTGAATTTTGTGAAACATTAGATGTTGATATGTTTTGGATTTGTTGCTCGACCACCATTCATATGAAGATTATGTGACGAAAAACCGTCCTGTGAAATAGTCTCGATTGTTGAACCATCTCCAGAGTATTTTTTTAATACAAAACCAACTTCGCAGGATTCCCGGATTCTCAAGGCATTGTGTGTACTGTACTGGTATGTGTATATTTACCAACATTTACCCTCCAAATCATTAAATGGCATTCCGTAGGTGAATCTAGCATATATATAATCATACATATATCTGGGTAAATTTCATCACGACCAAACCCTGTTCTCCCTCACTATAATCATAATTAGTAAGGGAAATGATCCCCAAGATAGCCTTAATTCAGGTTGGTGAAATATTATATATATACTACATCCTAATATCTCCAGCATGGGCTCGACCCTCGTTTTTTAGGGGCCCTGGTTCCAGCTGGTAGGTCAAGACGCCTTTTGGCACCATCGTCATGGGATCGACGCTGCCGTCCCGTCCCCAACTGCAGCACTGAATGTATAGTGTGCTCTCTGAGACAGGTGGCATCTCATTTGAGATATTCTATATCTAGTCAATCTAGTCAGTGGATTCCTTTTAAGGTCATCATTGCTTGATTTTTATGGGACAATCAGAGGGTCGTCAGCTGCTGTTTTTTTTGGCAGCCACTGGGCTCAAAGGAGCGTCTGGTGATTTCAGTGAGCGTCGGCTTTGCAATCCAGCGATGAATATTCGGGCAGTGCCTGGGTGAAAAAGCCAGGGTTTCTTGAGTCATGATACCCAAATCGCTGGATGGTTGATTGAAAATGGAAAATCCATCGATATCCATCTATAAATGGATCATTTAGGCGTAACATAAAAAATGTTTTTGAAACCTCCTTAAATGAGCAGTTTCAAAACCCAAATGTTGGGCGATTATTCTATGGGGCTATACTAGTCAAATCTATTCAATGTACTGGGGATTGTCGCAAACCATCCGAGTAAATCCGGTCAAAACCAGTCGGCAAGTTCCAACTGGGGAGATTTGATATGCTGAGTAAATGTTTCAGCAACTTTGAGATGAACAGGTTCAATCCTATATGGGGAAACTGAAGGACATTAAAGGTACTTTGATCTTTGCTATATGTGAGATGTATATATATATATATACACACATCATATATGACACAGGTATACACTCTACCTATCTCTATCTATGTGTATAAGTATATATAAGTACACATAATATATATATATACACACACTGACCGTAAGTAAATGTTCCTTTTTGCAGGGCATCTCGTTTTTGGCCACGCTTTTTGGGTCAGTTCCAGACCAAGGCTGAGGAGCTTGCTCATGGCACTGCTCCATGTAGAATATAGACAACAACAACAACAACAAACAACAACAACGGTTAAGCATGATATTAATGATCATATTAAGGATTATATAATAAAATTATATTGTATATATATGTATACATGGTAGTCAGCATATCGTATTTGTACACATATATTATACGCTCATGTCTAGTATAGAGAGGAAACAATTTCCATCAATAGACATGGTTGACATTTGTATACTATAACGTTGCGACAGGATCAGCGGTTCTGAATGGTTGGCGATTTGACATACAATTCCCTTCAAGATCTCCTTGGACAGGTTTTTCTCCAGCTGACTGTGTTTGTGGCCTACAAAATGCTGAAAGTTCCCGGTGCAGCCGCTGAAGGTTTTGCTTCTTGCCATTGGTGTCTTGCCGTTGGTGTCTTCCATGCGCATGGACACCGAATCGTCTGCCTGCACCACGTTGCCGTTTGGTGTGAAAATCGGCAAGTGCTGCACACCGCGCTGCAACGGACGTGACGGAGACTTGGATGGTTTGGCGTGGGTGGCCATGGTGGAACCCGGTTTTCGCTTCTGAGAGGGAAGGACATCTTCTAGACCCAATTTTCGCCGTTGATGTATGAAAATTAGATTTAGTGGATGTAGAATTTGGGGGTTTATGATGTATTCTTTCTACAAATTGTTTGCTGAAAATGCGAAAAGCACAAGGAGATCGCAGAAGTTGACGATATTTAGCGTTGAAAGGATTGCAATATTATGATTCCAGATGGGTGTGTCTGAAATGGGATATGGGATATCCTGATAAGAAACATGGGCTTCTAAGCTCTAAGCCATTGGAATTTGCAGTAGAAAATTTCAGCCAAACTCATGATTTCATAAGATGATGTTCAAGTTGTGACATGGCATATATAAACAACACAAAGAAATCTCTGAAAGGTCAAGGTCCTACTCCTCTTTCACTTTTTGAGGGATCAGAGTCTTGCAAGGACGATTCCTGGAAAACTCCCCTCTGTTCAATGGGTCCTTTGCGTCGTGATGATACCAGTAAGGGTGCTTGTTTCATGTTGAAATATGGGTCCTTTATCCATCTTTATCCCAGTATTTGTTGAAAGGACCATCTGCAGGAGAACCAGTATAGTTCAGCGGTCCAATAGATTTTCCTTTCACCAAATCCGTTGCAACTCATGTTTGATGATACAGAAGATCATCAAATCAATCGTCAATCGCAAAGTATATCTCGTCTATTCCGCACAGTAAGCAGAATGGGTTCCATCATGTTCCATCAGCCCGGTAGAGTGACCTGAGACTTAAAAAGTGATATCTGGGAACGTTTAAAGGAGACCACTAGGCATCTGTGTGTCTGAAAATGATGTATGCTCCCTAGCCATGTCAGCTTGAACAGAAAAAGTATGAGTAAAGGCAATGATATATATATATATAATCTTTGGATTTTAAGCTACTCTATTTTTAGCAAACCCAAGGTAAGTACTACCTTACAACGTCTACTCTCAGTGGGATGCTTCCAGGACACAAGGAGCGTACGCGCTTGCAGGGTGCTATCCTCTCCAATTGCGAGATGGTCATAGAAGGAGAGGGTTCGGGGGAAGTTCCAGGTGCCTATGGGCCCTTAACAGCTATAAATGGGTTTATAATGATATAGAACCTTAGGTATGGGGGGATATATGTCCATTTATATTTATAACTGTTCATGGCCATAACTGTGAGGCTTCTTGAGGAACTCCCCTTAAGCCATGGCGGTTCGGGGAGCCCCGAAAAATTGGCAGAATGTCCGTAGAGGCTCGAAAAAAAAAAATGAGGATGGAGGAATTGCATTTTCAGAAACCAATTGATGTTATTGGTTTTGGACTGGGTTTCTCAAGTGGTGATGGTATGCTGCGGCCACCTTGGTGATTGAACATCAAGCCATGTTTAAATGAGAAAACCGAATCATATCTAAAACATTCTAAAACTGGATATCGGACATCGGAGAAGCATGGAATATCTTCAGCCTGCCGATGTGCGATCCGCTGAGCCCCTGTTGACTATGAATGATGAGGAATGAGCTGACTAGTAGATTTCGGAAACGCGTAAGAAACATGCGTAAACGCAAGTGACAGTCACCTTTTTTTATTAGTAAGGCATAATCACTATTTTTAATGGGAAAACTCACTATAAATGGCCATTTTCAATAGCTATGTTAGTTTACCGGAGGGTAAGGCATCGTAAAGCAATGCTTTTTCCAACCAGCCATCAACCAGCCATCCTGGTTTGGATTGATGTTTGGAATCCCACCTGCTGGAGATTGGGGTTTTCCGACAAGGCCCAGAAAATGGTTGGTGCAAGGTGGGGCCTCAGTTTGTTCACCAGATTGGTGAACAATGGTATATATATATATGGGTAAATAATAGCGACCTTACTGCGACCTCACTATAATCATAGTTAGTAAGGGGAATGATCCCCAAGATAGCCTGAATTCAGGTTGGTGAAATATAATTTACCCATATATATATATATATGTAATAAAACATAATAAAACATCATAAGACTAGGATTTCTGCTGGAAAAATCACGAAGAGTTCCGTTCACAAACGCCCAAAACGGTCTTTTTCTCATTCCGCAGGACCCTTCAAGGTGAAAAACGCCATTGGCAAGTACTTTGAGCCAGACTCCGAATGGATGAACAGCTATGTGTGGAAGCAACGCGACGGAGGCGGGATACGAAGGGATTGGCTTGGCGAGTTGGCCAAGCCCCGAAATGCAAAGAGATGAGGCACATGATTACTATGTATAGATAGAGTTCAATTCAGGGTGTATCATACATAAGTACGCTACACTACATTACCTTTCATTACATTACATTTCAAGACGCTGCAATACACAACATAACATGATATAACATAACACACCACACCCTACCATACCATAATATTACCCTCCATTACAGTACATTACATTCCATTACATTACACTACACTACATTACATTACATTGTGTACATACCTACACACCTACATATCTTAAGTCAGACAAGGGTACATACATACATGCATGCATGCATGCATACATACATACATACATACATACATAATTAATTACATCACATTACATCACATTACATCACGTTACATCACGTTACATCACATTACATTACATTACATTACATTACATTACATTACATACATACAATCATGCAAACAAGCAAACAAGCAACCAATCCAACAAACAAACAAACAAACATACAAACATACATACATACACACCTACATACGTGTATAAGTGTATAAGTGTATTAGTTATATAGTACATGTCGTTTTTGAAGTAGGATTAATTTTCATTTGCAGCGTCATTAATTTTTGGTTCGTATGCAACTATATCCACAGAATTCAAGTCGCGGACACCTCTGGAGGAATCTACTTGAAGTTTCTTGTGCAAGAAGAAATTCAGTGACGAAATTGCGGTTAGGCGTTCCCAGATTCACCAGTCGCAAAGGAACCAACTCGGATTCAGCAACTCATGGTCGGAAGGCAACTAATGATTCCACAACTAACTAATGGTCGGATTCCGCCATGGTGTTCGCTGCTTCTCTCCCATGGTGAAACCTATCATCCCGTGCTGGGACAGTTTTTTGTGTCGTCCAGGTGCATTGCCCAAATTTCCAGAGTCGGACTACATTTGCCACGAGCGTTGCAATGCAAAATGGCCCGAGACCACCCTGCGCAACTACAGCCGCTAGCTTCAAATTGTATCCAGCCGCTTGCAAGACTCAATTTCCATTTAAAAGTTGTCTGATCAGAACTTCCAAGTGCATGTGTTTACTGTGTTCCATCCTACTTTAGCTTCTGATCCCAATTATTCTCAATTGAATGTTTTTTTTTAGGGGAATCGCAACCATCACGCAGTTTTGGTTCGGGTCTGAAGGCACGCACTTTTGATGGTCGTGTTGCGCAACAAATCCCGTCCCCTTCCGTCCCTTTCAGCTGAGATCGATGGCAAAACGAGGCAAACATCGGGGCTTTAGCTACTGATCATGAATGAACATGGGGATGAAGTGGCTAGCTGGAAAAAAGATACAGTGGTGAGGTGGGTGGATTTCATTACCTTGGACCTTGAGGCCAGAGGTTGCCGCTGATCGATGTCTATCGTTCCGGAGGAGTTGATACGGAGGATGACAATGAAACTTGGCAAAGGTTGGATCTTGAGCCAGGTACCGGGCTACCAGCAAAATGGATCAATATGGGATTGACCATGTCAACATGTAAATATGGGGGTTTTCATAGATGGGGAATCCCCAAAATGGATCAGAATGGGTGGTTTGTCATGGAAAATCCATCTATAAATGGATGATTTACGGGTACCCCTATTTCAGGAACCCACCATATATGTAAATACAGAATCCCATTTTGATGGTTATCATCATCAACCTGATAGCACTACGACAAAATTGTGATAGTCATCAACTAGTTCGATGGGAAGTTAGCAGAGGTAGAATGGATTGGGTAGGGCAACGCCTTTTTTTTCAATACAGGCACTTTTTATTCCACGAATATGCAACCAGGGGCAATAACCCAAAATGGGTGTGTACAGAAACGAGGGATCAGAAACCCTGCCATGGAAACCCCAGCTCGCAGCTCGGGGGTCTGGAGTCTAGCACAGATCGAGATATATCCAAAATGGATCGACCCATATCATGTCCAGCAGAGGCTCAAGGTCTTGAAAAAAGGGGGCATAATGAGATACAATATAGTGATAAAGCCAATCATCATAATTTTACGATTTATAACGTAAATGTTATGTTATATATATGATAGTCTAATTATATTGAATTGTTATATGTTATGACATGCCTCATGTTCCTGTATACTTTGGGCACTGTTCACAATGTGATACACAGTAATGTTGAAAAGGAGGAGGCCTGACCCAAAGAAAAAGCATATTCACCTGCAAAATGCACTCCTCCAGAACAATGATGGTCATTAGGTTCAAATGTGGCAAATTCCGAGAAGAAAACCTACCTTGGGAAAGAAAGTCGGATATATCTCCACTTTGAAGCATTATATACAGTAGAATACAAAACCTGATGTATGTATGACATAAAATGCAAGATGCAAATAGTTCAGGTCATGTAGTTATTTTTTGTGTAGCCAACATCTTGAAACATGGAAATATATTGCTTTGAAGCCTGGCAATGCACTACTGTAGTGTTTTTATATGATTGTGGTTCAGTACCACATTCTTTCGAAAGAAATTAGTAATCTTTGAAAGCACACCCATAAATCATATATAAGGCCAATTTGAGTTTGAAAAGTAAGGAAACTCCCTGGTGTTTTCAACCGGTTGTGGATATGTTCAAAAGATTGGTTACCCTTGATGCACTGCCATCAGTATCTTCAAGCAAAAGCCCACCACAAAACCTGATGATCCTGTTGGTAGCCAGGTGGTATCACACCAATGCCCTGCCATGGCGCAACCTGTCACAGTTGAAATTGTCCTTTAATTGACTGTGGAAGAACATGTAATGTTAAATGAACAAGACTTGTAGTTTGAGTGGTACAGCACAGCAACTGTCCAAAGAGGAATATGTAATCGATCATAATCTATCTCATCTCTTAAGTCTTGCACTTGCGCTACATTTCCAGCAAGTAATGTTCTGAAGAGATGGGATTCTTTAAAGAAGCGCAGTTTTCCTCACACATATGCAGCATTGCCTTCTTTCAAAACAATTCTGTTCACTTATGAGCTAATGGTTGCTTTGAGCTAGCGTAGAAAGTTTAGGAAAAAACTACCTTTGAAAGTTGTTTTTTTTTTAAAAAAAGACAATAGTGCTCTACAATACCGGTATGCATTGTATTTTAAGTACAGTATTCCTGTCTTCCTTTTTCATGATGGAACAGGATGGAACTACATATTTCTTCAAACAGGTGCATGTTCCTTTAAGGAAAGATACTTTACTTAAAGCTGCAGTCATTTGTTTAAACGACAGAAACGCTATCGTAGCAGAATATGTATTGTTGCAGAATATGAAATGTGTCTACTAAAGCAGTAACACTCCCTTCAAAGTTCACTTCTTACCTATGTTTGAAGGTAACACCATTTCTTTATATATACAAAGGATAACAATGTCATACTCCTTTCAACAAAAATCCAACCGTCCTGTGGAAAGTAGCGCCATTTCTTTGAAAAGTCTCTTTCCTTTGCAAATGCATCCGAATCATTTGAAGGAAATGCTTCACTCACCAAAGAGAACATTGTCTCAGTTCTCCTGAATGTTTGAAAGTTGGACCAATCCTCTGAAAAGAATGTGATACGTGATACTCCGTTTAAAGAAGCCCAGTTACCTTTTCTTGTAAAGGAACACAATTGAATTGAAGGACATGTTTCACTCAGGAGAAACAAAAAGCACATCCCGAAGACTTCACCCCAATGGGAAATTGCACATCTCCAAAGAATACTGTGCATGTTTGTCATACAAGCATGTTTTAAAGTAATGATTTGGAAAGGATGCATTTGATAAATTCATGATGCCTTAGAAGCAAGGTGATTCAGATTTGGTTGGGATTAATCTGGATTAATCTGGATTCATCTGGATTAAGCCTAAGTAAGGATCAAAACATCGAGAAAAACAAAAAAAATGTTTTGGGGACTACTTGGATCTAGCCATGCTCAGACTACTGGAAAACATCATTGTTGTTATGTTTTGTTGTGTGTGTGGTTTCAATCAATTTAAGCTGCATTTCCAATAGAAAAACCTTGTGCAGGGTAACACACACAAAAGCTAATATTACTTCCGATCATGCAATATACACAAAATAAATCAAAATAATAAATAAATATGCACAAACAGTTGGTAGTTTCGACGTTGACAACGAGCCTTTCTGTAATTATCTTGTACTACACTATATTAATCTATGTATCATATTGTTTTGAATTATATATTATATCATATCATATATATATATATATTATACCATATCATATATATATATATATATATATATATATTATATCATATCATATATATATATATGTTATATCATATCATATTATTTAATGCTATATAATATAATATTGTACAATCTTATTTAATATTGTATAATATTGTATTATATTAATATGGTTTATATTATATTATATTGTTTTATATTATATATATATTTAAATCATATTATATTGTATGATGATCATAAATCATACACTACTGATCATGGTAATGATAAGGATCGGTAAATTTGAATGCCCGGAAGAAAGAAGAAGGTCCCAGAAATGATGTGAACCCAGGAATGCCTTTCCATCCACTACATGAAGCCGGTTTGGCGTCCGGACCTTCCAAAGGTCACAACTTCCACCAAAAAGCCGAGCCTGTGGAACAGAATCTCTCAGAAAGGGAAGAAATGAAGCTCTACATGAGTTGAAATACGGATGCTAATACTTAAGTTTGATCTAGATGATGAGAGTTAATGAAATCAGCAATTTACGGAAACCATCTTAATGTAGCAGCATTGACAATCCCATGTATCTAATCAACATGTGCGATATGAAAGATTGAGCTACATGAAGCTGATTGTTATGAATGTTCATCTCACATGGCCGCTAGAATATTCATATGTTATACATGTTTATCTCTCATATGGAAATGCTACAATTCATATGATTGAGCTACATAAAGCCCCAACAGTGACACACTCCGCCAAAGAATTACCGAGCATTGAAAAGATGCTGCGTTTCAGCGCGCCGATAGATCTCAAGGACTCAAGGATGCTGGAGAGCAAAAAATATAGCGGATATTTGAAGCTAAACTACGGAGGAATAAAGACGTATACTCTATTATATATTTATATTACCATATTATATTATATTATATTATAATATATTATATTATATTATAGTATACTATACTATACTATACTATAATACAATATGTATACATTAATATAGTATGTATATATATATATGTATAAAAATATTATATATATATAAATATTACATATATATATATATATATTTATACTACATATATATATATATACATACATACATAAGTGGATGAAGAAAATTGGTCTGAGGCCTGAGGTTGGAGTTTCGCAGCTCACTCTTGTACGCCTCCAAGTTTGAGAAATGGACGAGACATCCTGCGGCCCAGGCTGCTGAGAGCATTCCAGAGAATCTGGTGAACTTGGAGCAGGACCGATGGGCTGACCCATCGAAATGATGAAAGATTTTGTTGAGATTTGGACAGACAATTAAGTATTGCATATCATATATATATGTATATAATTGTATATTATATATATATATTATTATATATATATGTTATATTATATTATATTATATTATATTATATTATAGTATAGTATATTATGTTATATTATATTATATTATATTATGTTATATTATATTATATTATATTATATTATTATATTATATTATATTGTATTATATTATATTATAGTATATAATATAATATAATATAATATAATATTATATTATATTATATTATATATAGATATCATATACTGATACTCCAAAAAATGTGCATGGAAATGATGTGATTGGACCAAAAGTTCCGTAGGAAACTGTCGCAGGGTGGTACCAAATTTTGATCCATACTCCCGACTCTCGAAAAAAATGCTGATACAAGTTTGGTTGCTTCCCCACTGGAATGGCCATTCTGATCTTAGCTAGGTTTTAGCCACAATAGCTACAAGCAAATCAGAGCTGTCTTATTTTAGATTGTTTGGCGCTTGCTGAAGTTTTCATAATTTGCGATATTTCTATCATGAAATTGTTTTCCACGAATTCGGATGAAACCGGCATTCTGTATTTAGGTGTTTGCACGTGGTTTGCAAACACAGACTGAAGACTAAAGACCAGCAGGAGCCAGCAACCAGTAGACTCGTCATATTTGGGCTTTCGTGTGTTGATCACATGCAAAGTTCTTTCCATTTGAACAACTTACGCGTAAATTCCGCAGAGGGTCAATCAGGGTAAGTCTCTATTGATATCATTTGATATCTATTTCTCATATTTCTGGATGCCTTGGGGACACCGTAGGTCCCTCTGAAACTGGCCCCTGTCAGTTCAGTTTGTGGGTCAGGCTGCTGCATGGGGTTACAACCCTGGAGATCGGCTTGAGCGAGCTCGTCGTGTCTCTTTCACCATGCGGTCCGGGGCCCCAGGGGGCCTCAGGGGGCCCCAGGGGGCCCCAGGGAATCCCCGGACCAGCAGAAAAATCATGTGGCTTGCCATCTCCATCTGTGGGATGGATGCTGCTGTTCTTGAGCATCTTGATGATGATGATGATGATGATTTCTTAAGATTATGTGCCTCTAAACTTAGCCTCCGGTATTTAAACACGGCAATGAACAATCGACCATTTATAGTTGATGTTCCATTATTTTCCCATAGGACCTTCATTTATAAAAGGAATTGTCAATTGCCATGTTTGATTACTGGCGGATAAGATAACTGGTTTGTCTCAGAAGCTTACATGGGAAACATCTAGTTTTATTGTAGAAGATATGATGTTATGACGAAGAAAGCGAGACACAAACCAACATTAATCCAGCTTTTGAGGGTCGCAACCGGTTTTCAAGCAACCAGACCGGTCACTTTCGCTAGTAGTTGTCCCTAAACTTGGAAAGCTTGCCATGAAGCCTCCAACGGATTCAAATGGTGATCTATTCTTGTTACAGGCTTTAAGATTGAAACCAGTCTGTCAAAATGGATGATCGAGTAAATCCAGTGCACTCTCTATTGATGGCTATCCTAGTTGTCAATTCACTTGTTTGAATGCAAACGGCAATGCCGATGATATGACAAAAAACAAAATGAATGCGTCGGTCGGTGTATCTGACTGTTGTATCTTATTGATTGTGGCATCATCAAACTTCATGACTGTCAGGATACTATACAGCAAACCCAAAAAAGATATAACAGTGTTTCCAGGGTGTTATACACAATTGTGTTTTTCCTGTATTTTCCAGGTTTCGTTCTATCTTTGTTGGGGTTGCTTTTGTTTTCGCATCCCTTTGGCGTGCGGCTTGTCCTGAGGCATTTACTCCCCCGCTGCGCCTGTCAGGGCTGAGCAGCGAATGTCAAGAAATCTTTGGAGCCCACAGATTTCAACATCAAGCAGGATGGATATAAGCAGTAGAACTACTGTTTTTTCTCTTATCAAACATCTATTACCCCAGAGATTCTCTGTATTTCTCTAAAAATATGTACATCAACAATTAATCACTAGAACTATGGTAACCTGAAGAAAATCACCAGACTTCTGGCGAGACGGAGAACAGTCGTTACTGGCGAGACGGATCAACTGGTGATGTATTGCATTGCCGATGTCTTTGCAATTTTGTTGGATGTTCCACTGAACTCGAAGCAACAAAAAATTGCTTATGATTAGAATTGATATCATAAAACGATATATTGTATATTTAAAATAATATAAAATATAATAAAATCATATAATAAATATAATAATATTGTAAAATGATATAAAATAATTGTATATGAACAAAATCAAATATGAGGGTATAGGTCGGACCATTCAAAACAGATTGTAGACACAATTAGTATAGAAATTCAAGAAGTTCAACGTTCGGAACGTGTCGGACCTGTTTTTGGTCTGGCCGGGGCTTTTGGCGTTACGGTCGTTTGTAAATGCTTGGGGCCTAATTTTATCTTGTGCTATTTCTCTCCGAACTTTGGATGATATATGGATCTAGTGGTCGAGGGCATAGGTGTGTTTTTTTTCTTTTGCAATGTTTGTTTATTTATAATAAGCCAATTCATTTCTTTTTCTGTGGAATTCTGACCACATAAAATGAACCTATTCTTCAGAAGATACAAAGCCTACCGTAGCCCGCGTAGCATAGAGGGGATGAATTTCTGTGGAGGGATGAATAACAATATTTCCAGTATTAAATCGGGGGATACGGACGATATAAAATCGGCTTCTATGAAATATATATATATATTTTAATATTTAATATTTATTATGTTTTTTATATTTTTAATTTGAAATAATTTTGATTAAATTTATATAAATATATAAAATTGGAATATATTAATATATTAATATTAAATTATAAATAATTAATTTATAAATTAAAAATATATTATATTATATTATATATATATATATTTAATTATTATATATGAAATATAATAATTTAAATATAATTTATTATTATTAATTTATAATTAATATTATATAATTTTATTTGTATATTATATATATATGGTTAATAATAATTTAAAAAATATAATTATTAAATTATGTATTTTATTTTAGGAAATTATTTTGAGGTGGGGGTTGGTTCTAATTTTTTTTTTTAATATTTTTTATTTTTAACATAAATTTTATGTTAAAATTACCCGATAAGAGCCATAGCAAAATAATTTTTATACCCGTACCTTGATGATGGTGTAAAATAATTTTCTACATACAGAGATTGAAACATTTGGAAATAATTTTAAATAAACAACTTAAGGCACCTTAAAATAATTTCTTAATTGAATTGGGGAAATTATTTTATATAGTTTTAATTGTATAAAATAATTACCAGATACCCATGATAAAAATTATTTCATGGGGTGGGGGTACTTACAAACTACCTGCAAAATAATTTCAGCATATTACATTAAATTTTAACTATATATTTCAACATATTTAGTTAGGATTTTCTTTGAATTAATCTGCAGTTATTTCTAACTTTATTTAAGCTACATTCCGTTAATCCTAACATATCCCACGGAAGTTGAATTTTGCAAGGTTAGGTTTTTTTGGATTTCTGGGGTGGTCTAGTAGTTAACCACCCCCAAAATAATTTTTGGGGAAAGAGGAATCGATTTAGATTTCTTTGCCCAAAAGCCGATGCTAAGTCGATGTTCTAAAAAATAATTAGTTTAGTAAGTAATTTATGGTAAATCTCAGGGTTTGTCTGTTCGAGATAATTTGGATTTTGAATAATTCAATGGGAAATTAATTTTGCCAGTTTAGGCTATTATTATTTTTGGGGTGGTTTAGTAGTTAACCACCCCCAAAATAATTTATGGGGTAGGAAGGGGTCGATTCAGATTTCTTTGTCCAAAAATCGATGGTCTAAATTATAGGTGGTTTAGTATACCACCCCCAAAATAATTAGGTTCTAATGGTTTGATTCTTTCAGATTGTTTGGGTTAATTTGGATTAGGTTTGGCATTTTTGACCTATTCCAGGGAAGTTGAGTTTTGCAAGGTTAGGTTATTCCCCACCTGCCAGGTGAGGGTTGTTAGATTTTATGTCAGTTGCCTCCTCCTCCTCCTGCTCCTCCTCCTCCTCCTCCGCCTCCTCCTGCCTCGTCCTCCTCCTCCTCGTCCTCTTTGTTATCCTTGTCGTCCTTGCTCAACTGCGGTCCGCGATCTACAGTGTTTTCTGCCGGACCTCAACCACGACCATCTACGCATAGTGTTCCCTGCCGGACCCCAACCACGACCACCCACGCCCAGTGTTCCCTGCCGGACCTCAACCACGACCATCCACGCCCAGTGTTCCCTGCCGGACCTCAACCACGACCATCCGCGCCCAGTGTTCCCTG
>Ga0126342_10005674_pt1 | contig 21893 bp, 14 predicted proteins | sample Cyp1metagenome_FD_92528 | JGI IMG/M metagenome (GOLD analysis project Ga0126342, IMG submission 92528) | Coral microbial communities from Lord Howe Island, Old Settlement Bay, Australia - Cyphastrea 1 metagenome | ecosystem: Host-associated > Invertebrates > Cnidaria > Coral ... | reverse complement strand
CCCCAGCGACCGGGGACTTCACTCGCTTTCACTTGCATAAAAAGTGAATGCCCCACTCAAGCCCGAATTGGGGGGGGGGGGGGGGGGTGGGGGGGGTGTGGGGGGGGGTGGGGGGGGGGGGTGGTGGGAGTCGGCTATTAACGTTCATGTTCACATACACTCTTGATGCTACGTTAACAAGATCTTCTCTTGCACTTGCTAACTATCTTGATGCGACGTTAACAAGATCTTCTCTTGCACTCGTTACGAGGCCCAAAGGCCAGCCATGTGTGCGCACAGGTGGAATCGATTGCACATGGAAGAAAATCAAAGATCAGATTCCACCGAGCATTCATACTAGAAAGAAAGGCAATATCAACAAAGATTTGATGGCCTACATGCGGCAGTGTCAAGGCACAGCAGAGACTGCGTGCTGAGAGTGACTGCCAGGAAACTACAAAAGGAAGTGAACATGTGAGGGTACAAACTGCAGTTGGCCGACAAAGGGTTCCAAAACTGTGGTAAAACACAATTTTACAAAAAACATCAAAAAGCCGATAGACAAAGGAACATCATGTTGGGTCCTGATGCAAATGATTGTTGATGATACAAATATATATATATATATATATATACAGATAGCATCAGATAGTCAGAGAGTCAACTTTGCCCTTCCCTTCACTCATCCCGTGTCATGGCTGAGATATCCTAGTTGATTCAGTTGATTGAGTTGTACCAATGTCCCACAGTTACCGATATACTACAGTATTATATTTTAGTATTACTGTGATTCTACACTATCAATCACTATCATTCTTAGATATGAGTGTTATATAGTGTTATTACATGTACTATATTTACCATACCCCAATCAGTCCATGACCTCGTGAAATAAACCAACTTAGCTATTGGTGAACAGGCTTCGTCACGAATCGTCGTTGCTGGTTTGGACGTTTTTGGGAGGGTTGAATCCCCATGGCAGTTGGACAATTCTAATCCCTAGGGTAGCAGTATGGTTTGGTTCAATATGGTTAGTATTAGTATGGTTTAATATGGTTTAATCCCATTGATTATCATACTATATCATACTTAGTTACTTAGCTGGTTTGTGGTATACCATGGTATACCTACCCCTCCGAAAAATGATGGAGTGAAAGTCAGTTGGGATGATGACATTCCCAATATGATTGGAAAAATAAAAGCCAGGTTCCAAACCACCAACCAGGTAGCCATGATACTCAACCAACCTGGACTGCATCTACCATCAGTTATCCATAGATGTATCTACTGCCTTTGACCATGTTTTACCGTGCTGGGGGGGTTTACAGGACGGTATTTTCACCCTAATCCTTTACGGTGCTGTCAGCGAAAATCCTTTTGAAAGGCTGAAGAAATCAAAATCATCGCCAGGCCACGTGAGAATTCCAAACTGCTGGTGTTGAAGGGCCGGCAATCTTTGGAGCAAGACAGAGACAAGGGACTCCACTGCCCATCATTGCCTCGCAATCACTGGAAAGCTATGGAAAAATACCGGAATATATTATATAATTAATATTAATTAATATCATATAGTTTCATCATCAATATATATATATATTAACCATAATAGTGAACAATCACAGGAAATCCAATGGTGTCAGGAAAATGACGAAAAATATGGATCTACAAATGGTGGACAGGCAACCCACGGATTACTGCAGGATGTTCAGGAAATGTCACCACCCTATGTCAGGTGTCAATGGCAGGATTTTCATGATGAACTCATCAAACCCAAAAAGGAAATAAATTGTGGGATTCACCCGATGCAAAAAAAACCATCCCCAAAATCAAAAAACAAAAAAGGGTGGAATATCGAAGCACGAACCATCCCCAGTCATGCTAATTTTATTGCTTGATGCCAACATTTCCCACCTGACCCGATTTTCAGACAGCTGGGTCCTCCAAGGCGAGGTACATTCAACCCGTTCCACTGCCCCTGGAACCCGTCCATAGCCATCCACGCAGCGAATTCCGATGCGGCTGCCTCGAACATAAACATCTCAGCAAAATGAGGATCTAGTTAAACAACGAAGTTTGAACACATCCCAACCATCCCAACACTAATATGGGTATATAAACATAATAATACTAAATAAAATTATGAGAGTCTGTTGCAGTTTACCCAACCAAGCTATAAACATATGGATACTTTAAATAGAACAGAGCTATAAACATGGAATTATTTGCCAAACACGGACAACAGACAGCGGTCAATAGCCCAGTACATTGGTGAAGATGAAAACTGCCGTTGGATGATGTGAATCCTCCCGGTCTGACCCCAGAGGTTTTGACACAAAAAAAAAATCCCATAATTGATAGGATAATTGGGATATTACATCCATAATATCCCATAATATCCCATAATATCCCATAATATCCCATAATATCCCATAATTGATAGGATAATATCCCATTATTGATGTATTAGCCATGAATAGGATAACAACTCACCAAACAGTGAGACAGTGACGAACTCACCAACTCACCAACTCACCAAACCTCATGATGGTGTCCAAGCTTGAGTGACACGTAGCCAACTCTTCAACACATTTTGAGTCACCTGGATGTTGCTTCCTGGTGATCTCAAACTCCCAAACCCTAGGGTGAACAGATGGCTTATTCCATTAGTGGGTTGATGATGTTTATGGCAGCCAAGCGGCTTTACCACTATATCTCATTAAAACATATTAGAATCTCCACTTATACTGGTTTTTCCATGTTTTTTCCTGTATCTTTCCTATATATCTTTCCTATATATCTTTCCATGGTTTATAGCTAGATTTCCCTACCATTTAAATGGATATATAATGATATATATATATACACATTAATATAGATCTTTCCCTATATCTTTCCTAATATCTTCCCTATATATTTCCTATATATTTCCACGATTTATACGAGATGTCCCTATCATTACCATTTAACGAACAGCTCCCTGGGATCATCGATGGGACGATCCGACGTGGCGCCATGACTTGGTGCGGTGTAGTTCAGCGCCTCGTGCAGAAATGGCCATGGCCATGTAACTGTGTATGGTAAATAGGTAGATAAGATGTGATAAGATGGATAGATGATAGTTAACTTAAGTGGATAGTGGATAAATATGGATACTTCTAGTTATTATGGATAGATGATAGGTAAATAGGTAGATAAGGCACGGATAGATGATACTTACCCTCCAGTAAATTAACAGTTCGACCCTGCCAGATGGGGCTTGGAAGATTAGTTTCCACTCGAAATTGATGAGTTTCAGGGTCTATGTTAATTTACCAGAGGGTAACAAGTGGATAGTGGATATATCTAGTTATTATGGATAGATGATAGTGGATAGTGGATAGTGGTTCTATCACCAGTTGGGACATTTAATTCAGCACAAATGAGGCTTCAACCACCAAGAATTCCTGGTCAAAGAAAATGGTCTAATTCATTCCAATTCTAATCCTCAAAACAAGGCCTGGATAGATGATAGTTAGCAAGTGGATAGTGGATAATAGTGGATAAATCTAGCGATTATAAGGGATTAACATAATGTCATAATGATAGCTGGAAAATGATAATCCCTAGGGTAGATACAATGATAAGTGGATAATATTATGGGATTTAATGGGATTTAATGGGATCTAATGGAATATATTCATATCAATCCAATGGGATATGTATATATATATACGATATATCTGGTTGGTGGTATACCTACTCCTCTGAAAAATATGAGTTCGTCAGTTGGGATGATGACATTCCCAATATATGGAAAAATATAAATGATTGATGACAATGGATAAATGGATAGATGGATAGATGATAGTTAATTATAGTGATGGATAAATGATATGTATGATGTAGTTAATGGATAAATGGATGATAAATGGATACATGGATAAATTGGTTGAATTGATGGATGTGAACTTGGCGCATGGTTTCGCAGGTTGCAGCTGGCTTCTTCTGAGCGGACGTGGCATTTTGCTCAGCCCACAAGGTACTCAAGGTTTCTCGTTCTGTACGTGTTCCGTTTGTCTTTGAGTCCCTACTATATCCTGAATGTAAAATTTGGCGACTACCCAGTCTTTACGTATCGCCAGGTTAATTTATGTTAGAGACCCTGCCAACACAGAGACCGATATAGTGTTGGCAGCCGATAGTTACCAGTACTAACCATCATTCCAGTGCTGTCAACTTCACCAACTTCACAATGCCAAGAAACGCCTTCATCATCCTGTGCCAGGAGCAAGCCCAGAGATGTCTAGTGCGTCTAGTGACAAATTCCATAAAGATAGTGTGAACTACCATGAAAATCTGCGGGATTCACTTGCCTATCTTTCTTGTGAGCTTTGTATTATATATTGGGATACTCTCTATGTTGGCTAGTTCGGGTGTGGGGTGTGATCTCATCATATGCTGCGAAAAAAAAGTCAATAGCGGTACTTAGGAACCCCTTGCAAACTCGGAAGACATTCAAAATATTCTGGATCAAGCCGCGGTCTTGCCTATGATTTTTACAATAATGGGTGTCCAATGGTACTGTCGCCCATAACTCATTGCTTGACTTTTCCTGCAACAAATGGGTATGGCTTGAAACATGTTGAAACCCTTGTGCCCTGGTCCTAAAATCGCTGGTATTTATGGATGTTCATCCCCCAAATGTGGTCGGTATCAAAATGTATCAAATGGGTTGTCAAAATTACGTAATTACCCCCAAAAATGGATGGCTGGTCCCCCCTGAGTCTTGAAAAAACTGACCCATCCGAAAATATCAAGGTCTTGACATGTTTCACCCGTTGAAACCAAAGAAAAACCAAGGCCGCTTAGCGTAGCCTGATGTGATCAAGTTGTGTATATACCCTGCAGGATTTTTTTTCACATATCCCGGGAATCCCGGGAAGCCAGAAACCATCAGAAACCGTTTCAATGGGAATATGGTCAAAAAAAAAATGTTCCTAAGTTCATGTCCATTCTCCATTCTCGATCCAGAATTCCTGAATCCTTCCACCAGTCAGCCGCAGCATGGTGTCCAAATTCCACCATTCAGAAATCCATTGATAAAATGACAAGTTCAATGCCCAGCTATGTACAGGATGTCCTAGCTACGAGTATGTTTGACTACCGCTTCGGGTAACTTCCAGTGTTCAGTTTTCGAAAATCAAATCTCATGGGTCTCAGGTGTTGAAGCTGTTGAAGTGTCCCAAACAAGTCAACTCACAAAAAATCAAATCTGCAAAAAAAATAAGACTAGACTAGATGACTAGATCCGAATATTGGACATGGTTCCAAAATGCTCAAAAAACGTCTGAGATGGTGAAACTTGAATGTGTTTCACTATTGGGATGACCAAGTTACATATTTTTGTGTTTCAACTACAATAGTTTGACATACTCAACATTGGAGAATATGGTTTATTCATGTTTATTCTACATATGTTTCAACATTTTCCTACACTCAAGTTCTACCATCCCGGAATCCCACCATATCCCATCCATTTCTTCCCAAAAAGCCCTGGTTCCTGTGGCCATTGTCCATTGATCACCAGTCTTTGTGCATCTTCGCCTCGGACCATGGGGCGAATCATGGGGATTCATCATGTATGAAGAATAACTAGGCTTTTTGTTGATCCATTCCATGTCAATCCAAACGTAATGGTTGGTTTCTAAATCCATATATATATATATACGTATATGATATATATATATATATATACGTATATGATATATATATATATATATATTATATATAATATATATAATATATAGTATATAATATACCCTGTGAATGGATTGATGATCATCCTCTATGGCACAATAAGCAATGTTTTTTGATCATAACATGCTTGTTGATGGGTTCTCTCTAGCACTTCTGGTTCCACTGTTGGGATGAGGAGCCCATAGTGACATAGTGCATTTCCGGAGGTGCCCCATGGTTACTGGGAAGACCTAAGATATCTCAGGATATCTCAGCTCAGCGAGACCTAAAATTGAACCATGTTGAAGCTGAGCCGAGGCAGCCACCCACAATCTCATAGCCTTCCGACAATTTGTAGCGCGGGCAGTCGGCTTTACAGTCCTCGGCTTTACGAGCGACGCTGTCGCGCTCAGCGCTTGGATTGGATCATCGGGACCGGTCAGACGACTTTTCCCACCATCGGTGGGTAACCCATCTTTGACGACTCGGAATTTCCCACCATGGTTTGGGTTGAAACATGTTAAAACTAATATGTTCGCACACGTAAACCTACTATGTTGTTGGTTGAACCCATATGAAACAATAGTTGTTGTATGTTGTTGTATCCCATGTTTCTAACAACGTGCCTAAATTAGCGGCACTGCATTGAAGATAAGTACAAAAGGCCATAGTATAAGGTCCATGTCAAGGATGATTCTACCTATATGGCGTTGGAACTGAAGCTCCATGCCCATGGATTCAAACAATGGATCGGCAGTTACTGGGAAATGTAACCATCCATGGTGATAAAGCCCCTGTAAATCGTGGGGTTCGTTCAAGGCCGCACAAACTTGTTGAACAGTCGAACAGTTCATCCAAATGACCAAATGGCTGGCTGGCGGCTGGCGCTAAGGATATCAATTGACATACTTTGACCTGTGATGTAATATAATGCGGTAAACCCGACAAAAAAAAATATCCCCAAACTCACCATCAAAGGGTGGTAGAAGCCATCCTCAAGTGGTAGGTTTATTTTTTGGTTGCCCGCACTACAAAATATCACATAGTATAACATACCGGGTTCTTCATGCCCCCCCCGGTCCCCCAATTCAATGGTGTCTACTGAATTTTGTGCTTGGCGGCCTTCAAAAAAAACAGCCATTTCTGTTGATGATGCTCGGCACTTCCGATCACAACATTGAAGTTGGGGGTTGCGGGGGTAAGCAAGGTATCTCCGTGGTTTCATGTGGATGGCTGTTTTTTTTGAAGAACCCGGTAGTAGTTGTATAACATAATAATAATATAAACTAATAATAAAAATAGTACACTGATTGTAATAATAACAATAATAACAATAATAAATATAGAAATAATAATTACACCACAGCCTTGGCTGTCCAACCTTGCCATTGCTTCAACGGTCAAGCATCTGGGATGTCCCTCAGTCCGCTCCAGCTGCCTCTCTCCTGGGACCGCGTTGGATTAACCGTTGGATGCGTTGGGGTCGACTACATCGGGGTCCTGGGATCCCCCACACACTCCAGCCGCACCGAGGGCAGCAAAGCTCCGGGCGCGGAAAAACCTGGCGGAACCGTGTTTTTCTTGTGCCAGGATGTTGGATATATATATATATTATATATATACCCCATTGGTTAATCGTCATTCTCCCAGCCACCCATATGGTAGGATAGATTATTTTAGATGATTTTTGATAGTGAAAAAACATGCTCGCGGGCACTGCCCTCTGAGAGCTGGAAAGAAAGAAAACAACATATAATGTAATCATGTCGATGTATATGCGTTCCCAATCAACACAATATATATATATCAATATATCAATATATCATAATTCTGTCTCGTCCTTTGTTCTATTCATAGAAAACTGGGATTACCTCGGCACTATGCCTCAATAGATGATCTAGATTTATCTAGATGATCTATTCATAGAAAGTAGGGGATGTCCCATCATTGCGATGTTGATTTCCGTTCGAAATCCAATGCTTGATCATGCTTGGGATGGCCAATCAAATTGGGATTCACTTTGGATTATGGCTAATCTTCCCAATGATCAGCCTTTCGAATGCATGGAGCTGTCTATGATCATTGCCCCACAAATCCATACAAATCCTGGTTTACATTGGGATTTCTGATCGGGGAAGTACCGTAACTGATCTCAAAAATGAATATTTTCTATTCTATCCATGATCCAAAAAATCACTAGTGGATCAGTCTATCTATTTTAAGTTGGGGGGTCGATTTTGGGTTCCCTTCAATGGCGTTTTTGTCTTTGTGGGTGATACTAGTAGGACCAGCAAGTAAGTAACAAACATAGAGGAGAAAAGCACATGATGTAAAAATCATATAAAATCATTATAAATCTAGGATAATCTAGATCTGCTGGGTTTCATCTTCTAAAAATCTTGGACGGAAAACGGAACATCATCGAAATTCATCAACCAGGAAAATCATCCCATCTCTGATCGAGGTGAGCCCCAATATGTGAAGGGCAGATGAAAAAATCCCCGAACTAATCATCAACCAATCATCATTCATCAATTCTATCCCTATTTCTGACAAAACATCTTTTTTAACATGTAAAAAGTGAAAAAACTCTAACCCCAGATTTGGAGCTAATGTAGTCATCCAAAGTTAGATGATATAACTCGCGGTGAAACGAAAAAAACCCAGGTGGCCACCTGGAGCGCAGCTGATTTGCCACACCGTCCCCAGCATGGCGATGTTCGCTTCGCTGGTCCCGTTGATTTGGCTCACCGCCTTACGTCACGTGTCCCAACGTGGACGTGGACGTGAGACGTGCATCGAAAATGATCCATGGAAAAATGAATGGGTGAAGCTAGAAATACTGCTTGGTGGTTGACCTACCCCTCTGAAAAATGATGGAGTTCGTCAGTTGGGATGATGACATTCCCAAGATATGGAAACAAATGTTCCAAACCACCAACCAGAATAAAGATGAATAAAGTACATAAATGATCATAAATGCACGATGTGATACGAGTACAATGTGCAATTCTATACTAAAACAGAACAACATTTTTCATGTGGGTAAAAATAATGTCATCTGCACCATTGATCATCATTTTTATAGGTGCTATGTAGAAACCATTCCCAGTCAGTGGTTTATCATCCCAAGTAACCACCGGCTGTTTTTACCCTTAGCGTCAACGTTACGTTAAAGGGTTACGTTACCAAGGGTGAATCCCCAGCAACAAGACAGACTTATGGCTTCACTAATACCGCTCGTAAGGCATATGTTTAGGGGTATATACAACAATAAATTAGTAATCGAAAAAAAAAAAGCGCGACCAACCCCTTTGCCTGTGGTGGGGTTTCATCCCCTCATCAACCATCGCAGAGGTCTTGCTTGACCCATGACAAAGAAAGATATAAACAATACCAACAGCTGTGTTTAAAATCCTCATCTGCAGTGCTGTTCGTTAAAACCCTGTTCTTTCCTCCTGAACCGAACAAATATGTAATGCAAGAATAATAGATTTCTCGCCCATTGACGTGTCCCCATATCAAACATCCTCATTGCCGATGAAGCCCGATTCTTGCTGATTCTGCTGAAGAAATCTAATCAACATCAACTCTTTGGCTGTGAACCCACATGGGTATGGATCAATACCTATTAATACCATTTTTAGGGGAATGAACATCCATTTACCAGCTATTTAATGTTCACCAGGGGTACAAGGTTTTGACACACTGCCACATCTTTTGTTGGTTCTTTCAGCTTCTTAAGTGACCCTCCCTTCAGCTTTTTGTCCAAGCTGCATAAGCACTACTGAGCTCCGGTGTCAAGCAGTCGCCTGTGCACACCAGACTCAGCGAAGTCCAGCTGCCATCCTGGCGATGAAGGGAACGACTGACCAACGAGTTGGTTGCTGGGGGGATTCACATCAGTTCCCCCTCTGGCTATTTAACCTAGCTATATGGTAATATATGGTATAGATGGCCCATAGAAATAGATGATAATCATCATGATTTACTTAAAATAGACATGGTGATTGTCCATAGCTACATTAAAAATTACTAGAGGGTAAAGAAAAGTAGGGATTTACAGTAAACAATAAACCCTGGGGCGCAAACTGGTGACTAAAAGATCTCAAAGGTGGCATGCCAAGAATGTAACTGGATCCACATGCCAGAAATTTCTGGATATTTATGGATGGGCCCAGACAGTAAATGAATGTAAACCAGAACATCTCTATGCCGGAACCCCAAGTCCTGAACATGGAACCATCCCTTGAAACGTCCTGAATCTGGAATGGAAAACTCAGATTTTGCACGCTTCGAAACATCAGATTTTGCTATTGGATGTTGGAATCTTTGCCGTTTGTGCTTTCTAAGCTGAATCTCAGGGTGTTTCATCCAGAGAAATCCATCCCAGTGAAAGCTCCGTAGACATCCGATCTGCACTGCTGGTGATTTTTTTCGCCACAATAAGATGGTTCACCAGTAGAGTAACATCTAAGATCACTAGTCTCATACAGCCCCTGGTATATTAACCTTGAACATAACATTTTTGTTTGAGGAAACTAATCTTCCAACCCCTACCTGCCAGGGTCAATGTTAATTTACCGGAAGGTAATATTAACACTAGTCTCATCAATAAAAAAACATCTACCAATCACCGAGTATCAGCTAATATAATTCAATATCCAAGTGTCAAACAATATAATCCAACATCATCTTATATCAACCTAATAAAATCCACTGATATCATCCACATATCCACTTAGTATCAATACCAGTATCATCCAATATCAACAGGAATGGATTGGTTGATGGGAAAATCTACAGGAAACCATGTTTCTTTGTTTTTTTTACCATGAAATATAGGGTTTTCCTGTAGATTTTCCCATTAACCAATCCAATGAGCACCAATGAGTAATAGATCATCTAACATAAACCTACTATCAACACTGATATCATCCAATATCATCTGACATCATCTCTATATAGTATCAACACAAATATAAACCTAATACTAACAAACATATCATCTAGTATTGTCTAATCTCGTCTCGTATCACGTTCGGTTGTTTCCACCATCCAATATCTTTGATCATGGGGGTCGTCCATCCCATAATGCGAATCCTTACGGTATATGAATAGCTACTAAATGGGTTGATGACCATCCTCCAATATGGGGTATATACATGTAAATTATACAATAATATTTATATATATATGTATAATTATATAATTATATATATAATTAAATATATACATATTATACTATACTCCATCTTCTGACCATTGGACATCTAACATGGTACCCATTCTCTGTGGCTTTTGGCTCCAAAAAAAAAGAAACTCAACCCATTGGACCTGACAAATCACTGATGCTGACACCGCAGCTTCCACGGAATTGGGGCTCTGCTCACCTCACCGGTGTGGAAGACTTGAGGAGACGCCAAGATTCGACATATATGTTTTGTTCGCATTCCACCTTGGTGTAGCTTAACTTGAATAACCCCATTCTCCAGGGGAAATGGCAATGGGGATGGTATTTTCATCACTTCCTGCGACGATTTTTTGGTGACTTGAGATGACCTGGGACCTCCACTGGGCGTCCAAGTGTTTGGTCCGCTTCGTTTTTTGATCCGGTGTCCATCTCCCATTTTCCACTACGGGTTGGTGGTTGACCTACCCCTCTGAAAAATGATGGAGTTCGTCAGTTGGGATGATGAAATTCCCAACTGAATGGAAAGTCATAATCCAGTCATGTTCCAGTCACCACCAACCAGATAAAAAAAACCTATGATATCCCATCATATTCCCATAATATTCATGGGGGTTATAATGGTTTATAAACCAATATTTTCCATCAAAATCCCTGGCCTTTTCCCCATGAAAAAATCCATCGGATGCTCCGAGGTCCCATGCTGCGCTTACAGGTGACTTGTCGGGTGGAGCCGTGCTGCTTCCCCGAGCCTCGCGGTTATTGTCGGCCACATCTGTGGGGGAGGATTTTTGTTGGGGGAAATTCTGGGCATATGGATATCATATATATAATATATGGATATTATATATATAATTATATATATATATATATATAATTATATGTATAATTATATATAATTATATATATAATTATATATATATATGTTATGGCTGTTATGGCTGTTATGGCATATATCCAGAATTTCTCTCAAAGTGTCCAGATTTATATGATGACTTTGAGGGAATATGGAAATAAATCATCAATCATAATCAATCATCATAAATCCATGATAAATGTCCACATATATTTCTTATAAGTAGTAGCCACACAAAAAACGGAAGACGTTGGAATATGGGGATTCAACCCACCCAAAAAATGGGTCGTGAGCTGCCAAATACTGATCAGTGCTACCCAGTCCCTTAGTCAAACAAGAGACCTGCCGTCCTACCCATGAATATCATGTTCATGTTAATGGAGATGGTATTAGGATCATGACCACACTTTTTAATAAATGTGGTTGGTGTATGTCCTAATTCTTCACATCCAACTAATTTAGGGGATATAATTGATATATATATATATATATTGATATAATATAGCAATGTGATGTAATGTTCTAAATCCCCGCAATGAAACAGATCTCACTGAGGTCGGGCACCCGTTACATTGTACCTGGGATGAGAGCGGCTGCGGCACGTTTGGTTTCTGTGGTCAACCAGGGGAAATCCTACTTCAACGTCATTTATGCTGTAAGTAGAAGTAGATGATTTTCAATGAAACACAGGATTTCGAATTGCTATGTGCTCAACTCTGCTCATACCGGATGATAAAAGCAGAAAATAAGTTGATCAAATCTACACAAATTGAAATTACATACTGTACAGTAGTCTCTGCCAAATGGGGTTGGAAGCTTTCTTTTCTCTTCAAATGGTCGCTCCTTAGGGTTTATCTTAGTTGTGATGGTGGAATATGGTGATGGTACAGCTTATCCCATTCCCCATATCAAGTACCAGTAGTACCCAATCGAAAGCTGTTTTAGCATTGGATCCATGGAATCTTATGGAGCTGGGACTATGAAACGCTGTAACCTCCTTCCTACAATCATCCCAGTCAAACCTCTTATGTGTTGCGTCTTTTCCCTTGGTGAATTGTTGGAAAAATCGCCTGAGCCATGGACCAGGAGCACATGTCGACGAAAAAAAAAGTGCGTCACCCGTGGCATGGTTGGAGTGACCCCTATTTCAAAAGCAAAACCCATGAGTTCAAAAGAAGTGGATGTAAGCAACAAACATGTACACAAAGATATCTCAGCAAGGCGATGAAAGAAGCGAGATCATAGAGAAAAACAATGAGAAAGCTGGTCTACACTCCGATTAAACCATTCAGCTTTATCATCTGAAGTAAAAAACAATAGTAAAGATGCACACATGAAAATTAGGCAAACATTTGCTGGCAGCTCTGCACATGTATCTGAAACCAGCAAAGATTTTCTGCATTTGGCCCAACATGCAAGCCATTTCCAGAACAGGTTTCACCCTTTTGTTGGTGAAATCCCTGTTTCTGTTCGAAAAAAAAAAAAACACATCAATCCTCTGGTAGAATGGGGATGGTTCAAAATCCTGTTGCCCTTCTGTTTCTCATTTCTGTGTAACCAAACATATCATATCACAGTCATAGACGTATTATGTATAATTATATATATATATATACTATGTATGTATATATATATATATACATGCATGTTTATTTATATTCATATTTACAATCATCCTGAAGTAGATTCAGAACATGGGATTTTCATTCAGATCTCCAAGCTTTTCAATGAGGGAAAACATGAACAGTAGATCATTTTCCTTGGCTTTCACCATGGCGACTTTCCACGAATCTATGTTACCCTCTGGTAAACATACAACAAACTATGGAAAGATCCACCATTTTTCATGGGAAAATCCACTATTTCTATGGCCATGTTCAATAGCTATGTTAGTCATTACCAGAGGGTAGTTTACCTCATTGTCCTAGACGATTTTCCCATTCAAAGGGCTCTATTTCTGGTGGGTGTCACGGGATGTCCCAGCCACAAAAATGATGACCGGAGGGTTTTGATCCTATGAAACAAGACCCTACTAACCCCATAGTCACTCTGATCTATGGCATCTATGGCTATTTTTCTATACTTATTATCCCGCTATTTCCCATTTTAAATCCCATTAAACGATGATTTTTCCACATCTATGTCTACCCAAGGGCAAACCCCACGAAATCCTTAAATCCCATGAAAAACCTTCATGAAATCCCATGAAAGCCTAGTAAATCCCATAGTTACTATGGCTATCCCTGATGATTAGCCCATGATTTCCCATTAAATCCTAATAAACATCAATAAAGCCCATAGTTCCTAAAGTTCCCATGCCGAATCTCCATCCCCACGTGCACCCCTCTCGACGCCCCCATCGCCCTTCGAGGCACTTCCAGGACGCCACCACGAACTCGGAGCAGTTGCGACCACAGGACACCGCCAGTGGCGTCCAGTGGCCGTCCTGGTGGGTTTCTCAGTGGGTTTTTCTATAGCCTCTGGTGAAAAAAACACCATGTTTAATGGGTACCCTCTGGTTATGACTAACATAGCCATGGTATAGATGGCCCATAGAAATAGATGGTTTACCTATTAATAGCATGGTGATTTTCCATGGCTATGTTAAATAACCAGATGATAAATCAACTATCAATGTTTAATCAAAACACGTATTAAACAAAACATGGGTTTAACGTGAACATACAAACAACTAGTGAAAATCACCATGTAAAAAATGGCTAAATCAACAATTTAACATTTGCCATGTTCAATAGCGAACTGTTAGTTTAGCAAAGGATATATAGTTCAATAGGGTTTTTGTTGATGGTTTTAGGATAGATGTTTATAGATGAACATTCCATGACATAACTGATCATTTTATGATAGATGTTTATGGATGAACATCTGATAAATAATAGAAATAGATAGAACATCATCCGTTTTATAATATGTTTCACCAATGTTTATAGATGAAGATAGGATTTGAACACAATGGCAAAATCATATATAGGTGTTGACCTATCTGATATCATGAACATGGCTTGTTGAATAGCCGATAGCCTCTGGTGATTTGACATGGCTAAGCTATGGAAACCATGATAAATCATCGTGTGAAACTATCGGAGGGTAGGGCTAGGAACATGTCCGTATCGGTTTTGTTGGGAATATCTTTCATCAAACATGCAGCTTCCAGTAGATGTTCTGTTGAACCAATTCCGGGACAGTGTCCGTTTACTGGAAGATATGGTATTTCCGGTACATATATGATATATCATTATATTCATACATATTCTATATGACATATTCTATTTAGAATCATTTGGGTCCATGCACGTATGTCTTTTCCACATCCTTGCTTGCGCGATCCCCATTCTGGCAGGCGATTCAAGCGCAATTCAAGGCACCATTCGCACAGGTTTACTTGTCATTGACTGGTGATATATGGGTATGGGTCAAAATTAGGTACCCCAAAATTATGGATGGTGAATACTAAACTAGACATTTCCATCTGTGGTCCCCTTAACGGTCTTCCATTTTGACCCACATCCATATGGTTCTCTCAAGTTGCGTCACTATTGAGCCGTTGCCTAAAGTTCCTAAATGTTGGGATCTGTGTGGATCCGGCAGATGATCTTCCCCAAAAATGACAGATATGACAGGTCAACTAACCAATCCCATCAACCTGCTGGCATACATGTTCATATATGATATTCTGCAAAAAACAACCCATCAAAAAAACAAATCATGGTGACTAAAAAGGTGTACAACAATATGTTCAGCAAAAGACATACATGACATCTTCAAAACCAAGGTTACCCTCTGGTAATTTAACATGGCTATGGAGCATCACCATTGAAAACAATAGGTAAATCAACAAAGAAAATGGCCATCCATAGCAAACTGTTAGTCATTGCCAGAGGGTACATCTCAGTAAATCAGTTTGGATGCAATAAAAAAAACATTCAATCACCATAAAACCCCATGAAATCCCATTAAGTCACCAAAGGCTACTCCATTTTCACGGTGACGACTGGTCAAAACCGCCTTGCACTCCGACTCCACGAGACGGATGTCGTCCACGGATTCGTAGCCCGCGGCGCAGGTCACGTAGACCTTGTTGTCCTGAGGGAAGCAGTGGGGGAAGTTGGTAGTTTATTTATGTGCTCAATAATCATAGATATCTGGTTGATATGGGCTATAAACATAGTTAATTTATGTGGCGATAATAACTTATTAGGCTTAGTAACTGGTTGGAAAGCAAAGTTACAATCCATTTATAGACGGGATAACCTACTGCATGGGGACTTACCAACCAGGGAAATAGCGGCTATTTACCATGAGTATGCCCAAATGCTGCATAGTGCTGGAATATTTACTCACCTTTACCGGCTAAAGTCACCAAATTTAGGTAAAGATTTCATGGAGCACATGGGATGTGAAGAAAGCAGAACTTATCTAAATATATCCCTTTGGATCCAGCCCTTCCGAGGAAGTATGACTGGGGTATGATTTGGGAGGGTCTTTTCTCAGGAAGTTTTCTGAATCCATCGGCTATATATATATACATATATTCATTTATTTATTTATTTATGCATTTATTATACAATTATAGCTATATATATACACGTAATTATATATATACATATTATATTATACACACACACACGTCTGTTCATTATTGTTCGTAATATCTGCATCAACTGTCTACAATATCTTGTCTAGCTGGCTGAACTATTTTGATTCACAAATGGGATGATCGGCCCAGTAACCCAAATCCCCGGGTTTATCATATAATGTTCCCCATTAACATAGCCATTTGGTGGCTAATATCATGTAATATCATGTAATATATACACAATTGCATTACATATGATTACCATTAGCATCAAAAAATAGCCAATGTTCAGATAGCATCCAACTTAGCCAATTTGCAGATGTACCCAAACATAGCCATGGAAAATTGCCCATTTATAGATGGTTTACCTATTAAAAATGGTGATTTTCCATGGCTATGTTAAATAACCAGATGGTAAGTTGGTTGTACATCCCCATAAGATCTTCGCATCGTGACTTCCTTCTGCTTGGACCACCGAGCATCGCCACGGGACACCACGTACTGCGGCCCGATCTGAAAGGGATCGCAACCTGCGCGATTTCAAGCGCTCAAGAGACGGCCCTAAGTCATGAGACCATGACTCATCCAAGTTATTGGTTATTACAGGTGATTATCAATTGGAAAACCAATGGTTTGGTATATCAACTTTGGTGTTATTATCAGTATTGGTATATCAATGGTAATAAAAACATTATCACTTATTATCTATAGTGGTTCACCCAGATTATCATTTATTATATGTGATTATCAATGGGAAAACCAAGAAAACCTCCATTTCAAACATCAGGATGTTACCCTTCATGATGTTGCTGGCAAAAAGTCGGGGCCATGACTCCTCAAAATCATTTTAGGGGATTCATGAGAAAATCCATGGGATTCCTGTAAGCAACAAGTCGGGAAACATGTTCAAAATGTTCACAGCCCCGGCCAAAAGCCATCTGTGAGATCCCGTTTAGACGTCTGTTGGAGAACATCGACATTTTTATGGAGACGTGAAACATGCCAAGTTCAGACATCTCGAGTATCACCATTGCGTTACCGTTACGTTTTGGCTTTGTATTGGTCTGTATGATGATTGTGTCCCTCTCAAAATTGTTTTTCAAAACAAGAATAAACACAAGTGGTTCCCTTAAACGTACCACTCAAAACAACAATAGCGCTTCTTGCAACCTAAATTTTGGCCCGATCTTGTTTCACCAACAATTTGTGTTGGTTCAAAAAAAACCTGATGTATATTGCTTCAGAAGACAGAACAAGGAAAACTGTAATCATGCTTGATGACAAGCTCTGGTTTTCTGAAAAAACAACTCCCCGAAGTCACAGGTAGCAACACCCAACTTTGAATGAGAAACCCTTTACACATAGATAGTAAGTGATAGTACATGTATAATATATATATATATGTATATATATATATACACATGCATATATACTGTATGTATATATATATATATATATACAGTATATCAATGTAGACTAGATACGATATGATCTATTTTCATACATATCATATAGTGTATATATATATAATTGTATATATATATATATAATAAGAAATGTTAACGCCTGATTTGGTTTGCCGGAGACCAATCCATTGATTTCGTGGCATCACCGAGGAACTTCGGCAGGGTCGCGTGGCGCAGGAGCGCCTCAAAAGGCGGTGATGCAGCAGAAACAAAAGCACCAGAAACTGGAAATTCATGCAGTTGTTTTAGTTTGTGTATGAAAGGTCGGGACTTAAGTAACAAGTACAACAATATAATATATCAATATAATATATAAATAATATATATAATATAATTCTAATATATAATTATAATATATAATTATATAACATATAAATATTGTGCCTACAATTCCAACCTTGAAGAATTTAAGTAGTGACTCAAAATTGGGTTACCAATAAAATAGCCAGTTGACCAACATAATTGTCTTCATTGATTGAAGAAAGAAACGCATACACCCAATGGGGGCAGGATGACCATAGGTGTTCCTGTTATAGGTACTTGAGTGACCCTCTGCATGTAGCAAGCGGCGTTCATTGTTTGTGTATTCCCCACACCAGAGCTATCCGAATTGAAACTGCAACTACCATAACCACGTCTATGCTAGGCAGTTGAATCTTCAGATTTTGTCATTCTTCGTATCATGGTTTACCTTAATGCCCGGCAAACTCGACAGTTGGATGGTATATTCCATCGGTCGATTGAACGGTTTTAACAGGGGTTCTCCAAACACCCCAGATACCGAAGAGAAAACTGAGTTGATTCATTTTGGACTCGCAAATGTCCAAGAAAGTGGACATCATTTAGCTGGGGAGCAACTTTATGGCCAACAAATCAGCCATCAACCTACAGAATAAATTGCCAAAGAGCTTGAGATGCTGGGAGCCGTTGGTGGAAATCAAACTAGCTGGTATAGGGGATGTTCAGCCCCAACTCATTAAATATGGCATCATAGGTTTTCAACCATCCCCATATAGAGGGGTAACCAGGGGTAAAAGTCAGTACAAGGCAACCCCCAATCCATTTTGATGCTTGTGGTAGATGGCCCCAGCTGTATCTACCAAAGATGTTGGAACCCCAAATCCAGTATTTCATGCATCTCTATGATCCTTCTTTTACTTACCTGCAGAGTAGGTTTTATGTCAATAAAAGTCCTAAAATCACAACCCGCCCATGCGCCTGGCATTAGCTATCTCCAAGAAGGGATACCAAAATGAATATATTGTAGTACTAAAGCAGGGTTTCCAGTGGTCTATTTCATATTAATTGGGGGAATGGGAGTATCATCACAAATATGGTTGAACATACACGATATGCTTAAAGCCAACCAGCATCAATCAGGACTATGTATACATACGTATATATATATATATACAGAAAAAAAAAAACAGTATCTACTCATCATTGTTATCCCATATGCTCCGTGCATAAATCTTCAGCACCAGCATATGGGGTACAATCCCAGCTGAATCCGATTAAATCCTATGGAAACCCTCATTAAATCCAATTAAAAACATTAACATATATATATAATATTATAATGTAATATAATATAACATAATATCATATCATGCTATATATTATATTATATTATATTATGTTATATTATATTATGTTATATTATATTATATTATATTATTAATATATATTATATTATATTATATATTATATTTATATTATATTATATTATATATATTCATATGGTAAAACCATGGATCCCATGTCCCATTTAAAAAAAAAAAAAAACAATTAAATCCCATCAAAACCCCATCAAAACCACATTAGACCCTATTAATACCCCACTAAAACACCTAATTAAACACTATTAAAACCACATCAAATCCCATTGAAGTCCCATTAAAGCCCCATTCAATCTCCATCCAAGGCTCTCTTGGTCAGGTTTCGAGGCAGCGTGGCACTTGGAGTCTGCCACCAGCATCCTTGAGAAATCCCCGAAACCCATGGAAATCCCGAGTTTTCTGCACTTTTAGGGGGAAATACCATGAACATCCGTGTGTTTCACGAAATCTGAAAGTATCCAGCCGATGTTTGGTTGTGCCAGATCAAGAATTTACGGGAAACGTTCAAGATATTCACCATCAAAAATGGGACACATTGTTTTTGTTGTCTTATTAGTATAATGGAATACAATCAATGCACAGCAATTGGTTGATTTGGTGAAAAAATGATTTCAACATGCTAAACAAGTATATAAACCTGATCAAACATGATTATATATATATATTGTCTTTACAACATGATACAACATGTGATATATGTATATTATATATATATATATACAGCATAGGGAAGACTAAAGGAACGATCAGGGATGATTTAATGGGGGATCTGGGGGAACAAACCCTGGGCTTCTTTGGGGACCTCACTGGCTTCTGGTTCACACCCCTCTGTCATCACTATTTTCAATACTGATCACAACAATACCCTATACTATAAAGCCATATAAAGCCTATATATGCCAAGAAAAGCCGTAGTTTAATTAATTTAATCTCCTATCATCATGGTTGACCGCAAAACGCTGCAAAAGATTAATGAACTTCTCTGAACTTTTAGCTTGTTAGTAGCTAAGATATTCCCACACTAAGTTGTCAGCTTTAAGCACCTGGCAAACTAATCATCCCGTCAGCTAACCGTTACTGATGACATGGTTTCCTCAAACATGGCTGGGAAATCTCTGCGCCAAATAGCTGGGAAAATTGATCTTCAAATGGTGGATTTGGCGTTGGAACGTATTGATTGCCGCAGAGTAATTGCTTGATTTTTCATGTTTGATTCCTGTACCAAAGGGTGCATTACTTATTTTCTTGGAAAGGATCTTTAGGGGCTGCAAAACTTCGGCTTGGACTGCCGGGAAGGCAACACCACTCAGGATTGTCTGAAAATCAGCTACTCCCAAACAAAAATCCATGGTTTATCATAATGTTTTCCCCTTTCAATGGTTATAACCTGCGGGTATCTCCCCCTAAAGTTGACTATCATGTGGCTGGGAAGCTCTAAGCAGCTCCGATCTGCTCCCTCCTAACCACTGGATTTTTGGCTTTTGGTCGAAGTGACACTTGGAGATGGAAGCTGTCAGTTGCCGTACAGCTATCACCACTACAATTATACAAACAAATTCAAAAACAAAACTAATCTGAGGAGTAGAGTAGATCTTTGCCGCGTTCCTGATCGAACTTGCCCTTTCGATGAAAGGTATGTCAAGTATTCCAGGGTGCCTTGAAATCTTCGGCACATCGAATATTCTATCCAGGGAGCGATTTGCACCATTGGTAGTGCAGAAGGCATTGAGCCTTACTGCTGCATCTTCCCAGTCGAGGCCTCTCGCAAAGCCTTTCATAGTTCTCATAGTTGCAGAGCTGCCAATCCTGGTGATTGACCATGCTTTTTTGGTAATCTCAGCATACAACCAGCCAGACTTTGCACCATGGGGCTGGCATTCCAGGGTGGAGACCTGGGTGTCCGCTCTATTTTCAAGGTCAAGTCAAGTTTGGAGCTATAAATTATCCCATTCTTGGTGAAAATCTTTCGAGACGTCTCTCACCACTGGAAAGTTGACCCAAATGCAGCCAAAGGCTCACTTCATTGTCCAAGTTCGTCCAAGTGCACCAGGCTTCGCGGGTTTGAACTCCTCCTCCGCACTCCTCACCTGAGCCAAGAGGCGCCAAGAGCGTACCTTACCGGGGAATTGAGACGTCACCCATACATGGAGGGCTTGATTGGAAAATCATCTTTGAATATAGGTTTTAAGGGAAATTCATAAATCATCTATAATGGAGGTTTTAGTGGGATATATATATATATTATTATATCTAAAATATATCATATATATTATATATTATATATATTTTGTATATATATATATATTATTATATATTATATATATTATATATTATATTATATATTATATATATTATATATATTATATATATTATATATTATATATTATATATATTATATATATTATATATTATATATATTATATATATTATATATATTATATATATTATATATTTTATATATTTTATATAT
>Ga0126342_10005673_pt1:12500-21893 | contig 21893 bp, 22 predicted proteins | sample Cyp1metagenome_FD_92528 | JGI IMG/M metagenome (GOLD analysis project Ga0126342, IMG submission 92528) | Coral microbial communities from Lord Howe Island, Old Settlement Bay, Australia - Cyphastrea 1 metagenome | ecosystem: Host-associated > Invertebrates > Cnidaria > Coral ... | reverse complement strand
GGGGGGAACCACCCTTAGCCCCTCTCACGGACCGAAATAAACCTGCGGTGTGGGCGGCCACCCCACGCGAAGCGGGGTGAATATATATATATATGTCATATATATATATACATAAATGTCGTGTATATATGTGTGAGTGTACCATACATGTGTAATCATATATATATCACAAATATATATCATATATATATATAATCCTATATATAATTCTATATATATAATCCTATATATATATAATTCTATATATATATAATCCTATATATATATAATTCTATATATATAATCCTATATATATAATCCTATATATATACATATAATCCTATATATATAATCCTATATATATATATAATCCTATATATATATATAATCCTATATATATATATATGATCCTGTATATAGAATCCTCTATATATACATATATATATATATATTATACTATTTATATTATGATATTATATATGTATCATAATATATATATATATATACATGTGTGTTTTGGCCTATATTTATACTTGTATGTAAGACTCTAGACATCAATAGACAAAAATGTTCTCGTGCTGGGCATATCTCCCAAGCCCATCCTCTGAGAAGAGACGTCTCGTCGAATTGCCCGTGTGAATCTCGGCGTGGCTGGAGTTCACCCTCCGAAATCTGCTGGAGGCTCGAAGTGAAAGTGCAGACTTTTAGTTGATGATCAAAGTGAAAGTGAAAGCTGTTAGTTGATGAAAGCAAAATTCTTTCCTGAAATGTTATGAACCATCTTCTTTCTGGCTCACACTCACTTCCCATTTTTGTTGTCTTCCCGGCGCCGTCATCCACCAAGTTACAGCTGCACGCGCCAAGAGTTCTTTGAACGGCCGGGGCTGGCAGCGGCTGCCGTAGATATATATATATACATATATACATATATATATATATATATACATATACATATACATATACATATACATATATATATATACATATATATATATATACATATATACATATATATACATATGTATGTATATTATAACACACTAACGACAACAAAAAGAGGAAGAAACAGAGAAAAAAATCACAATAATAACAACGACAAGAATAAAAATAGTGTATATCATACAAAATTATATGTAGATATGTAATATAGTATGTGCATATTATATATAGTATGTACATATATATATATATTATATTTTTAGTAATATAGTATGTACACATACTTATGTGTATATATATATATACGTAGTATGTACATATGTATATTGTATATATATATATATAATCAAATCTGATCAAAGGTATACTTCAAAATCCCATGGCATGGTACTTCTCTTTTGAACTCTTGCGATAGTTTGGATCATCTTGGATCTACAAACCACAGTCTTTCCGGATGCCCAGCCTCATCCAAACTCACCACCAGAGTGCCTGCTTTACCTGCCACGGATAGCAGTGGTGACAGGTAACCTAGTGTGTCTGCATGGTGGATGCGGCAGTCCAAAACTGCCAATGTAGCTAGCTTGAACTGACTTTATGGCGTTAAAACTAGTTGATGGAAAATCATGACGTCTGTAGGACAGGAAACCTTCTTTTGAACTCAACTCACTTCAGCATGTCAAACCACATGGACTCAGGACCCATTGCCTCCCTGCCGAAATGTTCATCAGCCAAGGTTCCATCCAGCTGATCGATGATGCCCAAGACCAAGGTGTTGGAGCCACTGGGCCTCTCTCCTTGGACCCAACACCCGGAGCAGAGGCAGAGGCATCACCTGACAGCCTGAGGAACCCCGAACTATGCAGTTGGTCACTGAGGAACCCGAAATTCCTGTGAAAATTGGGAAATGAATTTTCAAAAAAAATCGCTAATTCATGGCACCCTTCGCCCTTCCATCGCCTCAGCTCCTATTTTCGGCCGCTGGCTGTGGCTTTACACAGGGCGTCTGGCACCAATCACAAACCAATCATTTTGCCTCCAGGCAACATCAATGTCAGTGAAACCTGCCTTTTCAAGCAACTGGCAATGTGCATAGACACCTGGATGTTGATGAACGACATGATCTCCCAAGAAAAAATGGCCTCGTGAGCAAGAGGTCAGTCTGTTCTGTTGCAACCTGTTGAGCCTGAAATTTGATCATCCATCAACTGAACTATGCTTCCCCATAATATGGTCCTGTGGGTCAATGATGGTCAATGGGGCATGGAACAGCGCGTAAGACGTTTGCAGGGAACCATGTGGGCATGTTTCAAACATGGGCCAAAACCCTGTGGTTTTTCACGTTGGGGGCATCCCCCGTTTTGAGACAAACCCAACTCGTTTCTCAAGGATCTAACCAGGCAGGCCTCCTGGCTTCAGACTCGCATAGATGCCGGCGAACATCTTGGCATATCCTTCTGCAATGTCATCCATTCCTGTAGCTCAAACGGGTCCAAATGGGTTTTGATGTTGAACCAGATTCATCTTCAGTGCCACATCAACCTGGTTAACTGGTGGTTTGGGTTGCTGGCTTGGGCTTACTGAAAACTCCCATGGAAGGGCATGAAACAATGTAATCAAATCTCCAAGATTCCAACTCGCCACTTCAAACGACCAGGTCTATTGTGGGTTTCCTGAAGTCTGGACACATAAACATCACTCCCCTCACTACTCACCTCAGTATTCGGAATTCACGATACCCCGGCAGAATCAAGTTGGGCTTCTAAGTGTATTTTTTTAAAGCCATAGTTCCACGGATGATATCAAGTTATGTATATATATATATACATTATCCCAACTTTATGTATATATATATATACATATATACATATATATATATATATTATCCCAACTTTATGGAGGTTACCACTACAGTTCCACCCATTACCATTGCCCCAACTGCACCGTTGTTTCCCCACCTGCGGCCGGCAGCTTCAGCTTGGCCGCGTAGTGCGCCGGCGGCGCCACGATGTGCCGCACCGCCTGCAGGGCGACGATGCAGTCGTAGCCCTCCGCACTGCCTGGACGGTAACAACAATGGGGATCCAGATGGGGATTTACAAATTTATAGCCTATTATATGGAATTATATGGATTTATATGGAATTATATGGATTTATATTGGATTTAGATTGTCTTGTGTGGATAGCCAACCAGGATTTGGTATTTGTTAGTTTCTCTTGCTATCAAAAACCTTGAACGGAACCTTAGTGACCAGATTAGTTACTCTATTCGTGAGCATTTGAAAAACCTTCAGAAGATCCCAAGCGATTTCATGTGAATCAGCAGGAAACACCTGTTGATTTGACGTTGCACATTGAATTTAGCTCTACGCTGTCGTTTGTTGCTTGCTGTTGCGCCCGAGGCCGGCAGTTTTTTTCTGGGGAATATCATGGGGACACTGTTTGTTTGTTTGTTTGGGATGGAGATGCGTGCCAGGGGATATCCCCCGACCCCAGAGTACCAGGGGGAGCGTGCCAGAAGAGCAATCCAGGCATATATACCCACCAATATGATATTTGGGTTTTGTCTTAAAAATTGAGTATGCTGCAGAATTACAATTGGTATATGGGAAAATGATGGTTAAGCAGTGGCTTTACTTTTGCTCCAATTTTGGTTAAACCCAAATGGCGGTAATTGATCATACCAATACTTATGGATGTGATAAGATCGTAAGGGATAAGTCAATACCTACGGGGCCATCTTTAAGAAAACGAACATCAGCAAGCAACAGCTGTATTGGTGCGCACTATCTTCTATTTTTAAGGAGATGGATGTATCGTTTCGATCTTTCATGATAATGGTAATGTTTATCTCTCCATTCACAACAGTAGCTATTGAACCATACCAAAATGAACTTGCGACACCTATCTGGGGATCACCATTTCGCTTCGCTATAATGTGATGATATTTAATGGGAGGATAGAAACACAACCGAAACCAATAGACGAAGACACTTCAACAAGAACAAAAACTCTGAAGGAGCTTCCCTCTTCCGCGGAAATACTCTGCAAAACTAATAACTGATATTCTGGGTCTCTCTTCGCAACATGGAAAACGAGGAAAACCCGAATCCCTGGTGGGTCCTGGTAGTGGTTTACCATCTGCTGCTGCGGCGGCAACGATGCAGTTGCATTGCTGCTCCGTGGCCTCAGGGATCGTCCCCAGGTCTTTGGGTGATCAAAACCCTGGATAACCCTGGTACATCCTGGTACATCAGACCAAAATAAACTTATATTGTTGGATGTTTATCCATCCATTCATATGGCAGTGGGTCAAAACCAATAGTACCCCTGTAGTTCACATCAAAATAGCTGGGATTTATGGATGTTCATCCCAGTAAAAATGGTATTAATAGGTATTGATCCATAGCCATATGAATATGATAGATTCAATCCATACCCTTCCTGGATTCAACGGGGCGCACCTCTGGAAGCTTCTGCAGCGCCACTTTGAGGCGGCCCTGCACCACCAGAAGTGAGGTCTCTGTGCTGTGGGCACGTTGATGCCTTTTGAAATGAATGAGATCCGGTAATTTGTATAACATAGCTATGGAACATCACCATTCTTCGTAGGCAAATCATCCATAGATGGGCAATTATATAGAGACCGTCTGGTAACTATCTTAAATTTCCAAACGGTCTCTTTGAATCAAAGTTGGATCATTTACCATCCTAGGATACCCAAGAATCTAATGGTGTGGAACATGATTTTGCCCATTGAAATCAAATTGGGTATCCTCTTTTTTTGCATATATTGGCTGTACTCTATTCCCAATCAATATTCCATGAAATTCACATATTGAATCGTAAAACCAACCATACAGCTCCCCATGTTTTGGACCCATCACCATCCCCTCACCTCGTCTGGTTCGATCAAGGTCAAGTGGATGGAGGGATATGCCGCCAGCAGCGCTTGCGCCGATCGCCCCGTGCCCGCACCCAGATCTGCCACACGCAAGTCCTTCAGGGGCGGCAACGCATAGATCAACTCGCCTTAGGAGTCATGGCTTGGGCATTGGAAAGATGGATGGCTGGATGGATGGGTAGGTAGGATAGGATAGGATAGGATAGGATAGGACCGCATAGGATCGGATTCGATCGGATCCGATTGGATTGCATTAGGTGGAACTTGAGGCGTGGGTGCGCGTCAGTGGTTTTGAGACAAGTTGCGCGTCAATATCTTCAGGAGATTCTGTTCTGCAATCCATGCGAGGGTGGTGGCTTTTGACTGGGCTACCAATAAATGTGTAGCTCACTCTTATGGGATTAAGGTCGGCAGAGAATCGAAGATGTAATGTAGACCAACAAAAGCTGCGATTGTGACCAACAATCAATAATCAATGGGTAAACCTGTGAGCCTGTCTGAAAAGAGGCTACCCAAAACTCCACCATGGTTCTTATTGAAATTGCCATTTGGGCCCCCCCTTTTCAGACACACCAATGTTTCGCAGTCAGTTTTTGAAACCCCGATCCCCCGATCCTATGCCCGTCTGAGGTCCAAAAGTTCCGGTTACCCGAAAAAGCAGCCATTCTTTAGGATGGATAGTGATGATTAATCAATATGAATCATAGGATTTTGGGGTATCCGGGTATCACCTCCTCTGAGCCAAGGCCAGGTCGCGAAGTACATCTCGAGTCAGAGGTAATCGGCGTTCCATCTGCAGGTCATACCAGTCATCATCAGCCCAGAATCCAGATGGCGGGACGAAGAGAAGATTGCGCTTCCTAAGCAAAACAAATGGGAAAACCAAAGGTTTGGGTACCAGTATTTTAAGAAACCCCCATATAACCCCTAATAATCAGCACCAACTGCACCATCAAGAAAAAAAAACATATCAAATGAGAGTGTATATCATCGAAGGAAGCTTGAAGGAGAACTTCCTACCTACGGCAACCAGAAGCGGGCAAGAGTAGAGAGAAGCAGAACTTATGGAGAAGGTAAGAGAAGCAAAGCTAGGCCGCGACCTGGTACCTAAAAAAAACGGCTCATCCGGGAACGCTCGGGTTTGTCATCCCCGTCATTTCGACCCTCTCACCATTCTGGTCATCTACACACTTCTTCACCTTTCCACAAGTGACTGACTATTCAGGAGAAGAATAGTGAAGTGTGCCACTACAGACTGCTACCAGCACTGAGTTGTACAATATTGTGTCTTTATTTAAAATATGCAAGTGGCAGGTGCATGTCCATTTCAACCATTTCATGATGCTCAAAGCCTCACCTCACTGTGAACCCAAGCAGCCAAGGATCCAAGACTCTTGGCACGCCAAGTTCGTCCTCCAGCGATGGGGCCGGCGCACGGCCCGGTGCCGTGGAAGAAAACCTTCAAACCAGTTGGTCAGCAGCATCCCAGTCACCCCAGCCACCCCGGCCACAGCCACAGCTCCCTGCATGGCGACAACTTTGTGAAGCACGATCTACGAGTTCCTGGTGGAGCTGGTGTTTTCCCAGAGTGCACCTGTCACTTGGCCAATTTCTTGGAATTTCTTGGATACTGACGATGTTACGAAGTCCAACCTCCAAAAGACTGCGATTGCCTCGATTCAAAGGTGTTTTTGTGACTTCCAGGCTCTTCTTTTTCATAGAGACCTTCCAATCTTGAGCCTTCAAGCCTTCGCAGAGCAAGTCTTTTCTACACTGCCAACTTGGGTACCCCGAAAAATGGCCCAGATGCCATGTCGTTTGGCATTTCCTGACGTTGATGTGTATCTTTCTCAAGGTTTTTCTGGGTGATGTCCCATTTAAGCCGATTCTTCGGATGGTGATTCTGATGTTCCCATCTCTCATGGGCAGTTCCCAGGCCCCTTCCAGAGCGAGCATCGCTTGGCCCTCCGCGATGGAATGCTGCTGCTGAGTTCCGTGGACTCGGACCTTGGTGACCAAGACAGGAGAATCATAGAGTCATGGCGGATTTGAATGTAGAAAACTGGTGAATTTATATGAATTTATGGGATCACCTGGTGAAAAAAATGATGAAAAACATGATGTCATGGTGGATTTTGCGGTGGATCTTGTGAGGATTCATGGTGGTAGGTTCAATGGTGGATGAATGGTGAATTTCATGGTGAAATCCAATCGATTTCATTGGTGATGCATCTCATGGTGGATTGATTGATGGTGGATGACGGTTCAACTACTGGTTGACTTAGAGTTCATGGATTTAATATGATTGAATGATGTATCAACCATTGATTCAAGGTTCGATACTGGGGCATATTGATCATAATCATTCATCACAGTGATGAATCCCTCAACATGGTACGTAGTAGAAACCTCAAAATAGAAAAATGTGGTAAACGGTTTACCATGTGTTTTATTCTGAGGGTTTCCACTTCGTACCATTTTGAGCGATTCTAAACCCAATAATGAGCCCCCAGTATGTCTAGTAAAATTGGAAGTGGTTTAAAGGTGTTCAAATGTCTTGGGTTTACCATTTTTACTGGCCTCAGCCAAAGTGGTGCTGACAGTTGCTGAACAGCCTATTCTGCACGGCCTTTGAGATGACTTCGGCTGGAGATGACTTCGGCTGGAAAGTGTACAGGATACCCTGCTGTTCCCATGAAGTTTATGGGTGTCATCATGCGAATCATCCGTTTAAACCCGTTTGCCCTTGGTGGCCGGCTGTGATTCAGTTGACACAGTTGTGTTCTGGCAAGAGTTGGGATGATGTTGAGAAGGAGTGCAAGTACTATGAAAAACAAAATCAAAGAAAGAAAAATACATCACAGGCTAAGGCAGCTCCATAGTTGTACTGAAATTCTATTGAAGACCCTCTTCCTTCAGACCTCTACAAAATCCTTCCCTCAGAAGTCTTGACTGAGTATGGCATAGAGTACATAGCGTCGAGAAGTCCATTCACTATTTTAGGCGATTCATACCCACACGTGCCACTGCATGCAGAAGGCTTTGCAAGTTCCAAGCATGTATGAGAGTTTAACTGTCACAACCATAGAAGCAATTTGTGTGCCTTCCATAGTTCGCAGAGTTTTTGACAGCAATCCATCTGTTGAAACTGCTGATTCTCCGATGCCAGGTCGAATTGCACAGTACCCAACCCACAGTGTTATGCTCATCATTGTTCTCAAACTGAAATTTTACAGTCATGTTCGTGAGTCTATCTCAATCTTGCCTTTTGCCCCATTCATCTCTGGCTGTGCTGCTCAAGCCATCTTAAAGCATTATATTATATATATAGTACAACATGATGGTAGTAATTATAGATATAGTTTAAATAATTTTAATACCAAAAAATGGGAGGTTATACCATTCAACAATCTTCAATAGATGATCCTATCGTATAATCAACAGAAACATTTAAGGATGCGCATCCAGCAGCGGCGCGCGGGGATCCTTGACCAGCAGGAAGGAGAAGAACAGCAGCACGATGCCAACGCCTGGACCTGAGACATGGTCACATGCTGTGGATGAAATCCTGCAACAATTGGTAAATATGAGGTGATATAATGTGATAAACCATCTACAACCATAATGTGATTTGGAAAATATTTATAACCGTAACCGCTTTAAAGAATGGGACTATAATGTGATGTTTACCATCTACCAACTGGTGCAAATGTTCACCCATCGGTAGGGATATTCTCCAAGTGATACAAGCAATTTCGAAAAAGTGGGGAGATGAACCAAGATTCCATGGGTCCAAAGTGAAACAACTGGTTGCTGGGTTCAAGCCACAGCAAACTCAACACATCATATACTGGTGGCCTTCGACAGCCAGGCAGTGGGATGATAAATCCTCATCCCTCGTCCCAAACCAAACTCCGCTTTGGTGTTGTAGCACATATGGGTGGAGCATATGGCAATGGGATCAAAAAACTTGGTACCCCGGTGAACATCGAGATAGCTGGTAACTGGATGTTCATCCCCGCAGATGTAATTGGTTTCAACACGTGCCCAACCTCACTGAGACTTCCAATCTATACTTCTACAGGGGCGGTGATGACGCTATTTCATGCAAAATTCATGCAACCAGAATAGGCAATATCTCTAACCACCATCAAATATTACAAATATATATATATACATATATATATATACAAATGGATAGATAGGACAGCATCGGATCGAATCGGGGATGGGATGGGATAGGATTGGTAGATAGATAGGTTGATAGGTACATCATTTATACATACCGACCATCTATTTGGGGGAACCTATTCCAACCCAGCACAAGGCTTGCCATCCCTTGATTTCTCGGCCGCTGACCAAACAGCAGGGTGCGCAAGCCCACAGCATAATCACAGCCTGTGCCAAGGACTTTCTGGACACGGATCTTGCAATGCCTGATCAACAAATATTCAATCGAGGTTGCTCCTAACACCCCATATACAAAGGGGGGGGAACTGGGTGGATAAAGGGGTAAACATCTATCATATCATATTATATTTATATTTATATTATATTACATATCATATTATAA
>Ga0126342_10005673_pt1:0-7500 | contig 21893 bp, 22 predicted proteins | sample Cyp1metagenome_FD_92528 | JGI IMG/M metagenome (GOLD analysis project Ga0126342, IMG submission 92528) | Coral microbial communities from Lord Howe Island, Old Settlement Bay, Australia - Cyphastrea 1 metagenome | ecosystem: Host-associated > Invertebrates > Cnidaria > Coral ... | reverse complement strand
AGCAAGTCTATCTCGATATTTAGGTTTTACCTCATCTACGGTAGAGAGAAGTCCAGTTTCCACTGGAAACCCGTGGCCAGGAAGAGTCAGGCGCCAAGGTCACCCGATGTTTCCCTCCAGAGCTGTTCCATGTACGGCGTGGCCCAAAACTGCAAACCACCGGAGACGAAGAACAGCGAAGAGACACCTGGGACTTTGGTTCGTGCTGGGGAAAAACAAGGCTGGAGTATGCCACATGTTTGACCGCAACCAACCTTCAAAAGGATTGGAAAAGCTATGAATAGTGCTGACGCAGGTGCATAAAGCCAGCAATATGTACCTGGGCTTCGAGTTGGAGAAATGCTGATGCTGCAGGGGCACAAGCAGATGGACAAGCGCTGGACGACTAAAATGTGCCTAGACTTTGGAGAAATCTCGGCCACTAAAAACTGACTGGTAACATGCGACTCTCGTAACCATCTGGCTCACCATTTTTGGTAAATATCCAAAAAAAACGTGGGGATATCCCGGCCCAGCTATCAGCACTATCTGCCAAGTCGCAAAAGGAGGCTTTCTTCTATCACCTCCTCTACTGACGTGCGTGGTCGTAGTGGCCTCTGTGGCTCTTCACCGGCTTCAGCTTGAGGCGCCGGCACAGCGGCTTCACCGCCTTCCTGCTGGAACTGGTTTTCAGTGGATCCTTAAAGAAAAACATCAAACAGGGATCTGGATTTAGCCATTTGGGATGGTTATGATTATATGATGTTATATGATGGTTATATGATGGTTATATGATGTTCTAGATGTTGTTTTCATCTTGATATATCTTGATCCATACCATCTACAAAAACCGTTCAGTTCGTTTCTTTTTCCAGGCCACTTTTGAGCTGGGCCAGCTGCCACCAGGTCACATCCCCATCCCCGTCTCCTCGCCAGGTCCCATGAAGCTTCCACCAGGTGTGGAGATCAGGAACGACAGGCGCTGATTGGAGTTTCGACGACCGACTTCACCAAGAAAGGTTCTAGGCATCACGACCACACCCACCAGAGTGCCCGCAAACCTTCAGTGCCCATCCGAGGTTGATGTTCATTGTTCATGCTGGAAAAGGTGTAAAAAAACATCACCAAGAACAAGAGACACGCCAAGGCACCATACGAGGTTGATGTAGAAAACTGGAGACCAGTCGCCCCAATAGCCTGGCAGTCCGAACAGTGAATCCAAGGGGAGGGACATAGATATACAGTGAAGCTTCAGCGAGGTCCCCCTTGCCTGCCACTGTGTAGCCAATGACAAGTCCGATGAGGGAGCTCGCCTTGAAAATCTCTGCAGAAATCTCATGGTAGGAACAACTCGGTTCCATGCTGACTCCATGCTTCAGGCTTCTCACTGAAAGCTGGTCGGTACCATCAAAATCTTGGATCGCAAGAACAGAATTCCGGCTTTTTCCCAGTCGAATTGGCACTTGTCAAGTTGTGCTCTATCCATTCTCAGAGAAATTCCAGAAATGGTGTGAAAAATGGATGAAATTGTCATCAGCTTTGGAACATCTTTCACTGATTCATATGGCTGTGTCAATGGGGAGTACCCCCGTTCATGGCCAAATGGCCATGTGAGTGGGAAACATGAATGAAAATGATGATAAACCATGGATAAACCATGGATTTTAGGGATACCAAATGATAAACCATGGATAAATCATGATAAGCCATGGATAAATCATGATAAACCATGGATAAATCATGATAAACCATGGATAAACCTGATGGATTTTGCTAATTGTATGGCCTTCTGTTGATCTTTCATCCGAGTTACCTGCATGGCACCCAGCCACGAGGCCGCGGACTCTTTGGGCGCATACAAATCCACCCAGACGCTGCCATAAACGATGCCTCCGACGTGCCCTGCTAAGTTGGAAAGTACACACCCTGCCGGAAATAAACACATGTTTACTGGAAAAATGATCACCTGGAACGCTTTTTTGAGGTGAAACTTTAATGATTGGTTCAAATAGAGCAGAGAGCATTGTTTCACTACCCGAAAAACGACATAAAGGAATGTCGGCCCCAAGGCATGAACGGGGGTTCTGGGTTCTTGCGCGCACAAACCCTTCACCTAGGTTTGCTTGATCAACAGCTCCCTAAACTTGAGTTGTTGCCACCTGCTGCGAAGTCTACCAGCTACAACAATGGCCCAACCTGCATGGCAAAGCCCAGAAACGGTCCTGACAGCCCGGGCCTATGGCATCCCTCAACCAGGGCAGAGTTACTGTTGTGCCACTGGGCAGTTGAAAAATGAGTCTTGGATATGAAACATCAAGATGCATTAATTGGTTTCATGACTCATTTAAGAACCAAGCTTGGTCCAGAAAATCTATCTTGTGACCTGCATCGGTGGCATTGCCACTTGGCACCTGCTACTACAATGCTACTCAAAACATGATAATTGTTTTCCCCCAAATGCCATCGTTGGGTATGTCAGTCAACAAAAAAAAACGTGACCCAACGTCTCTGTCCTTGAGGCCAACATCAGCGTACGCAAGGTTGCTTCCGATTTCTGTACCAGGGGCAGAGTGGCTTGACTGTTGTTTCACACCACTTTGTAACAACCTACATACATGCATACACATACATATGTTTGTCTGATGTATGTGTATATATATATATATATCCACACACATACATATGTGTGTGTGCGCGAGTGATCATGAGTGTACATAACAGATGTATGCGTATATATGTACATTCATAGACCGCACATGCATATATATTTATATACAATATATAAATATATATGTACACATCGATATATGTAGAATCATATAGACATATTCACATCTCCCAAAAATTAGATGAAGTATAAAATGAAATGAACTCTACAGTTCATGGCTGCTATCATTTCTTCTGATCTAACGGCTCCAACCTTCAAAAAGTCAAAATGCTGGCACTGAAAGTCCTCGTGTGCCATTGGTGCCAGGGCCAGCATGAAGACTCCCAGCATATTGCCAATCTCGGGAGCGGGCATAGCAACTTTTCGAGCAATACCCTGTACATCTAAGATCCTTCAGGCTGGAATGTCCCATTGTCCCATTCATCGTTGATGCTCTCTTCACCAGTTGCGCACAGTGCCCTTCCTGCCGATAACACGAAAAATTAATTCACTCTTCTGTAAGATTCCGACCAAGCAAATCAGGAGGACATGTTTCACCTGCGGCTGAACGACAAAACTTGCCTAAAAAGCTTGGTCAGCTGCTATGTCAAGAAATAAAACAGGTATGCTGGCACGACCTGACGCCTTCCTATGCAAATGCTTTTTTTCAGCGCCATGTCTGCCATTGTTCAATCCTCCATGTCTGCCACTCCCTTCTGGTCAGATAAGAAAGCAGTGCCAAAAAAACAGGTGCCTGCCAACATCGTAGCAGCCAGGGAATCAGTGGAGATGCTAGGGGAAGGACGATATATTCCTTGGAGCATAGTCAAAAAAAAACCTGTCTGCTTCTGGCATTCCTGAAACTTCTACATGGATAATCTACCGACAAAAAGAAACATTCATTATTTGTTCCCGCTTAAACCTAAGCTTCATTGTTGGAAGGTGATATATCGATGCCGCTCAGATTCCTACTTAGCCTCCAGTTCAGGAGGCTGATTTTGGTGAAGTGGGGTATTCTGCTTGCTTCAAGAAATACCACCTCAACACCCTCACTCATTTTAAAAACGCTGCAAAATTCATCCATAATATCATAATCCGCGGAATTCCTTTGTTCACAAAGAAAAGGTTTTATGGTTTGGGCCAACATCTACGGTTTGGGCCAACATCTACGCTCTACATAGTCATGGAAGCAAACGTGATGGTTTAGGATGGGAACACCATCAACAATTTCCACCTGTTCAGAGAAGAAAGCAACGCCCCGAGCACTGTCCACCAAGCCACCATTGCATTGATGGTACCGACATCCTGTCCAACACCAAGGAAACAGCGAAGCCAGGAAGGGTGCAAGCACCAAAAGCTTCATGAAAACTCAACCATTGACAGTTTAAACAGTTTGTTGCTATGGTTTTTCAAATATTGGAAGAAAAAAAATGCATCCAGTAGACTTGGAGCTGGGATGTTTTTCTTGCTCCTATTTTGAGAACATGAAAGCAGCACCCGTCCCTCCAGGTCCCTCCAGGTTTCTCGAGGTCCCTCTAGGTCCTTCGTTGTGAGCTGCAGGTCTTTCGTCAAGTAATTTTCGAACGCAGCCAAGGCGCCTGGCCACGAGGCACCGACGGGGCCACATGGGCCATCTTGGGGCTGGGGGGCCCGGCGCCTGAGTCAAACTGCGCGCAGGCAGAAAAGCCGGTGAACAGCAGCAAGTACTTCAAAGGCGTTTCCATGGCCGGCATGCCAAAAATTCGGACCTTCTTGGCCCAACAACGTCCAACGATGAGTCTCGCGTGTCCAACGTGTCATGGTACAACGTCCTGATCTGTGCGTGTGTGTGTGTGTACTGTACATACAGCTATCGGTTCCATTGATATACATGTTACATGAACTTCACAGAAATGGAACATGAAACGAAAGCCAATTCCAGCAGTTCTGTGCTTCGCGGATGAAAGAACCTTGGATGGTCGCAAAATGACCTTGAACAACATGGCAGAGGAGGGATCAAAAAGCAGTGGCTGCTGGATCTGACATAGGTGCTCCCACCCACACAAGGTTGCAAAAGAGTGCCCAAAACTTTGACACAAAAAGCTGGAAAGATCATTACATCAATTGTTGGATGTTGACTGACAGAAGGACTATTGTTGATAGCCCCTCCAAGGCAAGCAAGTTTTCCAGAACAGATGTGGCATGTCACAATACAACCGGCTTTGTAAAAAATCGTAAACCCCAACCCCGTGAAACGCTCTTACCTGGGCCACTAAGCACAAACAAAAACATGACATTCCCACGATACCTCGGCTACCGCAGCAGAAAACATGCGGGTACCCAGCAGTTTGTCTCAAAATAGGGTAGCCATGGGTAGCCTATGATCCACTGGTTTATCATCAAATTTCGCGTTCATATCCATTAAATTCCATTCATATCCATTCATATCCATTAGTCACCCCATAAATTCCACAAGCCCAGCACCGCCCAGCGGACGTTTTGCCCTTCAGCGTTTCAAGGCTGCGGAGATGTTGTCCAGCTTCCTGGCGAAGCGAAATGAACATGCTGCTGTTTCAAAGGACATGGATATGTGTTGTATAAATATGTGTATATATATATATGTATTATACATATGTAAATATGTAAGTAAGTATTGGATACCTAGTGATGTACATATATGTATCTTTGCAAATCTCTCTGAATCTGGGAGAAGTCTGCGGTTTTCACTCATGGTGTGGCATGTTGTGATGCATGACACATATTGTGACGCTGACGCTTTGGAAGATGTTTGGCACGCTGTTGTGGCAACCTACTTTCATCCATGGGCTGTGGTCCTGGATACAAGTGGTAGCACATTTGAGAAAAAAGTGGCAGCCCAGGCACCCTGAGATGTTGTCCAGCTTTTCGGCCAAAACCTGTTCAGATAGACAACACAGTGGTCCAGTGGTCCAGGTCTGTTCCAGTTACTCAGTTGGTGTTTAGGGCAATCCCAAAACTCATTGACTCTAAGAAACAATGACTTGGAGCTGTTCTCTGTTTTTATCTGGCTGCCCCCACCTTTTGTGGCCCTGTGAGCGGACAATCGTCAGAGCACCGGCCCCAAGCAGATCTGTCCTGAAAGGCTGCAGGTCAGCTGTGCCCCAATGGCATGGTTTCTAGTGGTTCCTCCAGTTTTATATTGGCCTTATGTTATGAACCACTAATGACCGATATAAAACTGGATGACCATAAGACCGAAACAGCAACATCAGCCACAAATGACCAGGTCTGACAATTTCGGGAAGCCCTCAAACCCCATGGACGTTCATCATCTCCGTTCATCGAGGACTCCTTGGATGTCCAGCACCAACCATTCGGCCCAAAGTCGCCGCCCTGAGATGGAAAAAAAAACGTGTTTTCTCAATGAGAAATGGGTTGTTACTGAAGAAATGTGTTTTTTTTTCAAATGAAAAACGGATCGACCTACCATTTCTGCAGCTTAGGGGGCTTTGTTTGAATGACTTTGCATGTCTTCAAGCCCACTTTTGCGTCTGTTCATGTGTCAAACACCTCGAACAAGAATGATCGGTCGAAAAGAGTGACAAAGTTGCTGGACTGGGTCAACTTTTGTCAAAAATGATAGTCACCTGACAAATGGATTGGCAAAAATACCAACAATGACCCTGTTTTTTTGGGTCCATTGCTACCCCACCTGCTCGATGCAATGGTAGCCTTCGTCCAGCGTATCAACCTCGGTCAGAAGATATCATGGCTTTGTCGTCCTTTTCCAGGTGAACTTTGCCAGTTTTTCTTGCTATGAAGCCATATGAGCCATGGTCAATACTCACTATATGGTTGATGGTCATCCCATCCATAATAAGGATCCTTATAATGGTTATCATAAATCCCTATGAACCATTGGATGACTAGCCCCTATTAATGGTTATTAACCATGAGTATTGACCATAGCTCATATAGTCATTGGAGCCCCATTGGCCACCGCAATATCTGAAAGATTAAAAAAAAATGCGCCTGCACTGAAAGCCAACATGAAATCCACTCATTCTCAGTCTCCAACGATTCTTGCAAAAGAAATCAAGCAATTTCACCAATCTTCAGGGTTTCAAATCCCCCAAAATAAGGCCAAAAACCTCGAGAGTTAGTACCCAATAGTTGGCCCACTGATCTCGAGTGTACTGCTGTAGTACTCTGAATCCTGACACCCCCCCCAAACCCCAACAGCCCAGCAGCCCCGAAGACACAGTGGGATCCAGCAGCTGCAACTTTGGTGAACCTGACACCAATGCTGAGATAAGATGTCTTGATTCTCCGGTTGAAAAATCACCAGCATTCTCAACCATCCAGTGATGCTTCCAGCCAAAGATTCATTGTTTCGGGGGGGCTACCCAGCCAGAATGGGACTTTCTTGGCACCGGACCAAGAGTCTGCCTCGATGAGAAGGGGGGCGTGTTGGTTGGAGGCTGGGGAAGTAAAACTCATCAAGCAGATGGCCATAAAACTCGTAGCATCAACGGCGAAATACCATCATTAATGTGGTGGGGATATCAAACAAAATTGGTACACTATTTACAGCAACAAAAATGGGTACAAGGAAGCCATCCTGTTTTTAGACACCCCGCGTTCACATTTACCCAAGTGCAAGCCATGAGCGATCTCCAAATGCTGAACAACGCTCTAGTGATCTCTAGTGGAGATTTTCCTCTGCGAAGCACGCTATGTGCAAATGGTCTGTACTGCAATGGTCTTGGAAAAGAAGCCATGCAAGTCTAGGATCTGTGCCTTTTGCACTCATCTACCCTTTGTCTTCGGAGGCTTCGCCTTTGGCTTCACCGCCATCTCTTGCTTCTCCTTCTCCTGTTTTTTCTTCCACGCGACTGCCACCTTGAAAGAGCGCT
>Ga0126342_10005672_pt1 | contig 21893 bp, 20 predicted proteins | sample Cyp1metagenome_FD_92528 | JGI IMG/M metagenome (GOLD analysis project Ga0126342, IMG submission 92528) | Coral microbial communities from Lord Howe Island, Old Settlement Bay, Australia - Cyphastrea 1 metagenome | ecosystem: Host-associated > Invertebrates > Cnidaria > Coral ... | reverse complement strand
TGTTTTTTAAAGGGGATCAATTAAAAGTCAAATTGGCCAAACTGAAATTTTCGGAAATTGGAGATGGATGCCTGTTTTTAGTATTAGGGGGACGTTTAGTATTAGGAGGAAGGGATTATAGAGTATTTACAATGTGATATTCCCTAGTTGCGTTGAATTATGTCAACACCTTTTTTCGAAAAGGGTTTGCCCCGACTTGTGGCCTTGCGGGAGGCCCTTGTGACCAGATATTTCGATACTCAGTCCATTAATTTTTGAGCTGACGGCTGTGCATGGCTGCCCTTTTGGTGATTGATGACCTTGGCTCAAAGGCCACGGTTAGTTCCAAGCTCATTTGGTACCCCTGGTGACCTGGGGTGCACCAGCTCACCTTCATTCCCATGAACTGACGGGCCCACTATTCTACATATAATTGCTCACTTGAAATCTCCAATGAGGACATGAGCTACGTATTTTATATTATATAATTTGTTTATATTTGTTTTCTTGGATCAGGACTGGAGGACTTGAAGCGGTGACCCATGAACTCATCCAGGGTTCAATGGGCATGGACTGAAGAATGACTCTTTGAGTCGACACTGATGCGGTCAACTGCATTGGTGCTTGACGGAAGTGGATGGACAGATTTTGCGAACTTTGTGCCCACCTGTGTGGCAAGCCAACTCGACATGTATGTTATAAATTATAAATAGAGTCATCCATTAACTTATATATATATGTATAAATATATTATATGATGATGAGAGATTTTTATGTACATATATGTATGTGTATATAGATAGACGTATATACATTTGTTGGCATTATATATATATATATGTGTGTGTAACATTCACATCAGGTCAATAACCACCCCTACACTAAAGTGAGTCAAATCCGGGACAGATGAATAAACCCACCCTGTAATAAAGTACGCCAACATATATTTTTGATCCTTTTTTCCCAGTTCTTTTAATGTGGTGGGCCCTTAAATAGAGAGTTTAAATCCGTTTGCCCTTAATTTTTCTGGTTCAGCTAAAGTACTTCAACCCTTTCCCTTTCAAAATCCATAAATATCCATTGAACTGGCAACGCCGGTTTGAATTTTGCTTCCCCCGATAAGCCGATAAACCGAGAGTCCACCCGATAACCCGATATCCCCGCGGACTCTGGCCCACCCGATCCCAGACTCCTTTTGGACTCCTTAATCGGTGGATCGGCGCAGGCCGCTTTGAACCGGCAATGCTAGTACGCTTGATTGATTTCTTTATTGATTAACTATTAACATCTATTACCCCCTTATTCAAAAAGAGGACAAATGCAGGGGTGAGCATTAAAGCACCTCGGAACCACAATAAATTCAATGCCTTGCCACCCTTGATAAAGTTACTCAATTTTTCTGTGGGGATTTAGGCTCAATATAATTATTCAATTTTCTACAACCCCTAGTAAATTACTTTTGCTATCTCAACTCTGTTGAAGAGCCAAACCTTACCATGGTGGCCCTCTAAATAAAGTGCTTCAATTTTGGGAACCTACCTAAAATCAAAGAAAGGTCAAGAAACTCAATTTTAAACAAATTAGATTCCATTTCAAGTTTAAACGGAAGCGCGTGGAAGTGCTTAGAATTAATTCAAATTTGATCCAAAATAAGTTCAATTCAACTCGGTCCCAGTTCCATTTCAAATCAAATTCAAATACAGTCAAACCAGTCAAAATCAAATGAGAATCACTTCAAATGTAAAAATAATATACATCTCCATTTCCAGACAGCTTTCCATGAATACACTTCTCAACATGGATTCGTTTTCAATTATGGCACTGTTTGGCAATATTATATAATACGTATGTTAAAACATTTCCAGGGACCCCAAACATGTGTTTGGCCGCAACGTTTCTATGATGTTGATTATGTTTGAGGGGTGGTCAAGAGAAAAAGTGTATTTAGGTGTATGTGTATACATATATGTTTTTTTTGTGTGTGTACTGGCACGTGCATCTCAGACATGCTGTGACATCTGTGACGTGTTCACAAAAATCTGTCTTTCCATTCTCATCGTGTCTTCTTGCATGGTTTTGGTTCAAGATGAATTGAAACCTGCAATATCTCAGGAAGCCACCAGGCACAGCGATCAGCCAGGGTCATGCGGATTGCTAGATCATCTAGATCGGCAATCACAAAATGAGTTTGAAACCTTGGCGCTGCGCTGGGGTGACAGCATCAGTTTCTTCATGTTTCGCTGTTTACTCCTCTGAGTTGAGCCTTGCCTCGTTGCTCACCCATGTGCTTGTTGTTTCTTCTCCATGCTGGGACAGGTTTCATCATTACTATGCCAAAAAAAAGCCAATACCAAATGCGCAGACTTGATCTTTAAGATTCTTTGAGGTCATTCATTGCAGGGGTGTTTGAGATGTTTGAGCCTAGGTGCCATTAGCAGACACCTGTTTTCCTTGCAACGCATCATTGCATGTCACCCCGTGAGCAACTCCACACATTCTAGCATCATATCAGCCATGTTTGATGGCTGGCGGGTGCTATGGCTGGGTCACCTGAAACAGGATTGGGCTGGAAATTGAGATCACCTGATAGCAACCACAAGACCACTGAGTGTTTGGGATGTCCGGTGGAACTCATGCAGGAAAAGATTCATATAGATTCAAGATGATTCAAGTCATTTCATCCTTCAGCTTTTTGATGCCTTGCTCAGTACAGGGAACTGCTGCGACAGCAAGGGTCGCTGCTAGCTTTGGAGAACGCATTTGCTTGGACATGTTGGGAACCTTTGACTGACCGTGGGTGATTACTACATGATTGATGTATATTGATGCAATATATACTGGTACATGTTCTAAAGTTCTAACATAATAGGATCTTTGTAAATCATATGGTAATAGTGCTTTTATTCCCGAAAGCTCCTGCGAAGGGTTTTTCCCAAAGAACTGCTGCCAAAATCAATTTCTCAAATCATGCGCACGTCATCTCCCACATCCTTTACATCGCCAACATCATCTACATCAACTTCAATGAACTTCATCTACATCACACATATTAATTATCTACATCATGTTATTCACACAGGAGTTCTTACAAAGGAGTTTTACACAAGAGTTCTTACACAGGGGTCACAGGAGTTGTTCTACGGGAGTTGTTACACAGAAGTTAACTTCTAGGTGATCTACTTCTGAAAACTCCTACAAAACTCCTACAAAACTCCTACTTCCCAAGTTCTTTTTTTTTCTTCAGGCAGCAGGGGCAGCCAAAAACCTGTTTGCGAAACATGATCCTCTGCGGAGATCGCGCATGTCGGACGCACAAACGTGTGGTGAACTGCGAATTTTGTGGGTGACGGCGCCGCCCTTTCGCACGAAATGCATGTCAAAAACTGGTGTAAAATTGCGATTCAACGTCGTGGCAAGGGTTTGCAAATAGCTCCTCAGTGTAAAAGCTTCTTTGTGGAAAAGTTTCTGCGTGCAAAACCTTCTGTGTTTAAAAGCTCCTCTTTGATCCTCTGTGTAAAGACTTCTTTGTGCAAAAGCTTCTCTGTATAAAAGAGTTTGTGTGCAAAAGCTCCTCTGTGTAAAGACGTGTAAAAGCTTCCGTGTGTAAAGGCGTTTGTGTGTAAAAGCTCCTCTGTGTAAAGACTCCTCTGTAAAAGCTTCTGTGTGCGTGTATGTAAACCTTCTGTGTGTAGAAGCTCCTCTGTGTAAAGACTTCTCTGTGTAAAAGCTTCGTCTGTGTAAAGACTTCTCCGTGCAAAAGATTCCTTTGTGTAAAGACTTCTCCGTGCAAAAACATCAAAATCTTCTGTGTAAAAGCGTCTGTGCGTAAACGAGTCTGTGTGTAAGGGCCCCTCTGTGTCAAAGCCTCTGTGTGTAAACTCCTCTATGTGTAAAAGCGTTTGTGCGTAAAAAATCGTAAAAACTTCTGCTTGTAAAAGCTCCTCTGTGTAAAGACTTCTCTGTAAAAGTTTCTGTGTGTAAAATTGTGTAAATACGTTTGCGTGTCAAAGCTCCTCTGCGCAAAGGCTTCTCTGGGCAAAAGCTTTTGTGTAATTTCCTTGCGTCATCGCAGCCATCCGAAGAAACGCCATGGGGACGCACAGATATACATACGATATAATAACTTCATAATGACTCAGTGTGAATTCATGACTTAACCATTATGCACCCACAACCTCATTTATTATTCATCATCCTTCATCATCATTCATCTTCATACTTTCTCCTCCATCCTCTTTTGATCTACTCCCTCCTGCTTTTCTTTCGGGCCACACTGTCGTCTAGTTTCTCTCTTCTTGACTATCTAAATTGTTCAAAACGGGCTGCCTCCGTGAGAAGATCTAGCCCGTTGGCCCAGCTGCCTGTCATTTGGCCTTGCCATTTTGCTTGCGACCAGAGCCCGAACGGACTTGCTTACTTGAAAGGCGTGGAGAGAAAATCCTCCGAGCGCGCTTGAACTTTGCACATGGGTTCTTGAAGCATCAACCTCTGCATGGAGCACGTCGGGCTAAATCAGGACAAATGGCCAGAGTTTAGAGCAGGAGAAACTTGAACCTTTGCGCTGCGTTGCACAAAACTAATGCAAGGCTGGCTCATGAAAATTTATGTGAACCGTCGTGCTGTTTCAAACATGTAATGGCGTTGACTTGCCCAGCTTCTTAGAGCTCCATTGGTATACTATGGTCTATGGTAATTATGCTTAAATAATTTTAAATATATTTAATATTTAGTTTCATTTATTCAAGCATGCTCAGGTTAAGATGGTGCCGTAAGCAAAAAGAACTAGCAATGAAAACAGACCAAGACCACTTCACACCCATGAGGGCAGTTAGGCTTTGGCAAGACCCCCGTCCCATGATCACCCCATGCATCCCCATGCAAATTTGGCAATTTTATCCCATGACGAGCCATGTTTGCTTCGGTCGCTACAAGCTACGGCATTTTGTTGGCGATATCCGCCGCAGATTCTTCAAGGCACCTGAGCCTTGATCCGGCATCCGCTCTGCTGGCGCAAGCTTCAAGTCAGTTGGGGGCTATTGTCTTGAGAAGTTGCAAATAATTAGTCGAAACAGATTTTCAGACTGCTGCGGTCCTTTCTCATCATCTCTAAACGTCACCCACATGTTAAATGTGTCGAATCTGTAATGAAAACGGCAGTTGTCGCTGTAAGTTGATACTCTCGCCACGAAATTTGCTGACAGGTGTCCTTTGTGGATGGCTCAATCTACGTTGCCAAATGCAGGTTCAAACCACCCAGGGCAGATAGTTGTATGATGTGGTATGGAAAACAAACACATGGGTTAATCTGCAGATGAACACACGTGGCATGTACATAATTCTAGTTATAGTAGAGTGGATACGCGTATTTAATATATAGATTCATTCATGCACTCTCGCGCATATATGGACGCACGGACAGACGGACGGACAGACGGACGGACAGACAGACAGACGTACGTACGTACACGTACGTAACCACATACAAACACACATACACACATACATACACAAATACGCACATACACCACACACACACGTATATATATATATATATACATACACACATTTACTTACACACATATACATACACAGTAATACACACACACTCACACACACAAAACACATACAAACACACAGACAGACTGAATGACAGACTGACAGCCTGACAGACTGACAGACTGACAGGCCGACCGACCGACCGACCGTACGCACATACATGCATGCATTGCATTACCTTTCCTTACCTTACCTTTCCTTACCCTACCTTACCTTGCCTTACGCCACTACACTACTATACAGTACACTACAGTACATTACGTTACAGCACACTATGTTGCCTTGCATTGCATTGCATTACATTGCATTACATTGCATTCCATAGATACATGCATGCATGCATATATGGCAGTGCCAGCATATTTATTTTCATGTATACTCATTGATGTCACAGTAAGCACCCATATGTTACATATATATATACATATACATTACGGATTATATGGTATGCATATACCTTTTGCAATGAATCTTTGAAAAGGTCGTCCCAGATCAGTACCCAAATGGTGCTTCATGGAATTGAGCTTTTTAGCTTCTCTTTTTTTGCTTTAAACAGCCACATGGTTTTGTTCTATCTTTTGCGTTTTCGTTCTGTTTTGTTTGATCTTTGTTCAATTTTGTTTTGCCTTATTTCGTTCTAATGTTCTACCGTGTTTCATCTCATTCGTCTTACATCCCATCTTGTCTTGTCTTATCTTATCCACATATATATATATATTATTATTTGCGCTCATGAAACTATGATCCAGAAGGATCTGGGCGCGCGCATGGATTCGCTAAAACAATGTTTGCATAATGCTGCAAAAGCAAGAAATGTTGCCATTGGTACAGATTATGCTGACCGCCCTTCAATGTTGCAGAACTGTTGCTGTCATGCTGTTGTCAATGTGGAAGGGTCGTCTGAAGGTATTGCAAGACTTCGCAGCAACCACTTCACCCGAACTCTAGCCGATTATCCTGCGCCCAGGACATTCCAACATCATAATTTGTATGATGCTTGTGTGGTGCTGCCGTTGGCGCACTAATGTTGTAGACCCAATGCTAAACTCTACCCCATTAACCAATATTGACCCATTTGGGCCGGTTCGGGGAAATTGAATTCCAAACCCCAAGCAAACTAGCCCTCATCAGATTTCATAAGCGCCATCATGTATAGCAAAAACATAGCTTTTGGGGGAGTGTACGGCCTTACATGGGGATATATCCGAACTCATAGCTGATATAATTGTAGAGCTTCGCACACCGGCGATGCCTGTAGGGGTCGGGGGAGGGAAAGAGAGAGGGGGATTTCATCCCCTGTGAATCAAATGCTGGGTCTATTTGCTGACATTTGCGGTAAACCTTGTTTTTTGATTTTTTTGACGTCCGTATGACTTATTTGACGTCCGTAGTCAAAAATTGGCAACATTTGCGGGAACCATAATTTTACCGTAAAATGATGTAAAATGCGGTGAGCACGAGCGAAGAGTAACAGGGGCTGATACAAGATGAGGGGTCAAACGTTTTGTCACGGTATTTTCGACAAATGTCATAATTTTAAGTGGCAAAAAGATGATTCGTCACGATTTGTCACGATTTTGAACTACATAGGGGCCATGATCAACTCGCATGCGCATCTTCGAAACAAAGGATGTCTGCGTTTTTCATCAATTTCCGACAAAATCTGGTGGATTTCCGACAGATTCCAACAAATGTCACCAAAATCAAGCGTTAACGTAGATGTAGCCGTATTTTGACTACATTGCTATTTTTGATCTATATGCCGACATCGATTCTCAGGGATCTGAACTAGGTAAGAATCTTCATTGTCGTCGTTGTCGTCGTTGTCGTTGTTGTCGTCGTCGTCGTCGGCGTCGTCGTCGTCGTTGTTGTTATTGTTGTTATAGCTGTTGCTGCTTGGTCCTGTTGTCGTTGTCGTTGTTATCTTTGTAGTTGGTCTTTTTGCAAACCCCCCAAAATCGTCAAACCGACAGGTTTTGCAAACCCCAAAAAGCGTCAAATAGGCGGTGTTTTCGCGATTTTTCACGTTCTCGGAACAAAAAAACACCGTAATACCGATGTTTTTGGCTCCGCGCCAACGCAAAACCACGGTATGTACGAGGTTTTGAGCCTCTGCTAGCAAAAATCATGGTATTTACAGTGTTGTGTGGCCATGTATTTACGCAGTTTCCAGCATGTTGTCAGAAGCTTTTTTTAGATGCCAAAGGCACAAAAAACATTGTAAATTACATGATTTTTACGCGTGGACAGTACCAAAAAAATATGAAAAATTGAGCCCAACAAGGACCTCCAAAACGCATCTTCGAATTTTACCCTCTTTTTTCCCACCCCGAACCCCGAAAAATGTGAAAACCCCAGCACCCTGAAAGATTTTCGAAAAGGTCGGCGGCACCGGCGCGCCCCCGGGTAGCTAAAGCTATGCGCTTAGCAACACCACCAAACGGCGAGGCATCGCCGGAATGGGCTAACGACCTGGTGCCGCCGACCCCCCTTTGAAAGGGGGGCATGGATTGTGCTGGCTCAGAACATGAAACAACCAGAGCAAGCACGACACAGCATATAGGAATATCACGGAATAACTTAATTTATACGGATCCTTCAAGATACCGAAGGAAGACATCCTGTTTATTTTCTCAGGAGTTACTGTTACGTTTTATTGAGGATCATCAGGTACTTTGTTGAGTTTGGGCCCCCGGCCACCCGGAGCTGAAGCTGCAACAGTTTCGCTACCCTTGGCAAGGGGGGCAAGCTGCAGCGGCACGTTTCAAGCCTGGTCGAAAAGTTTAAAAACCCTTTAGTAAGGAAGTCACTTCAGACAAATCCTATTTAGAGACCTTAGAGAACCAAGGTTGGTAAACCTAGCAAGGTTTGGACCCTGGCCGCCTGGAGCTGAAGCTGGAGCAGTTTCGCTACCCTTGGCAAGGGGGGCAAGCTGCAGCGACACGTTTCAAGGCTGTTTCAAGGCTTCAAGGTTGTGCGAACCGTGCCAACCAGCAGTCACCTGGAGCTGAAGCTGCAGGCTGCAGCAGTTTCAAGTTGCACCAGCACGTCTCAAGGCTGGACGAAATGCGCCAACCAGCAGTTTCGAAACGTATAGAAAGGAGGTTTTGGCACTCAAGCCGCAACACTTCAGAAATTTTATCCTTTAAACCCTATATAGAACCAGCAGCAGTTTCGCTACCCTTGGCAAGGGGGGCAAGTTGCATGTTGCACACCTGCGATTTAGAGCCTAGAGACCCTATAGAACCAAGGTTGGTGAACTTAGCAAGATGTGGACCCTGGCCACCTGTAGCTGAAGCTGCAGCAGTTTTGCAACCCTTGGCAAGGGGGGCAACGTTTCGAGGCTGTTTCAAGGTTGGGCGAAATGGCTAACCAGCAGTCACCTGGAGCTGAAGCTACAAGCTGCGCTACATCTCGCACAGGTGGTCAAGGTTTATGTTGCACACCTGCGGTGGCCCCGGGCGCGGCCCCGCCTAGGCCAAAGCTAGGCAGGGGTCGGCGGATATAGAACATGAGTAAATGTATATACTATATGATATATGGGTGTTCTAATCGCCGTGAAATCAACAGAACCTCAATGATACGAACCCGCTAATAGAACATTTTCACCGCATAGAATTACAATCGTTAGCAATCGCTGAAAGCAGGCAGCGGTGTCTTCAGCCACCAGCCCACGCAGAATCGCTCCGTGGTGCTGCAGCTGCCAGCTCGCTTAGCGGAGCTCTCGCAGCCCCTCAGATCATCTGGCTTGAACAACGATGTTAGATTAGATTACCAGAGGCTATTTGGCAATGAGATCTCAGATAATTACTGTATAGTTTCACAGATCGGAAAAATTAAACGCCCATCCTGATAACATTCCATTTTCCATATATGCATATAAATATATATATATATATATTATATTATATATATATTATATATATAATATATAATATATATTATATATATTATATATTATATATTATATATTATATATATATTATATTATATATATGTGTGTGTGTGATTAATCTATGTGACAAGGTTCCATTCTATTCGAATGCATTTGTGCACCCATGTGCGTGTGAAATGGCGGACCTGTTTGTGAACTGTTGAATTCACTGTTCCAAAATTTGCCCAAAGGATTCAACTGCATGGAGTTCAGCATTAGGGTCCACAGGCCACAATATTAAACCGTACGTGTCCAATAGCACAGGTCAGCAATTTGTGCAACGAGGTGAAAAGTGAAACGGGATGAAACTGATGTGAATCTTCAATGGAAACCCTAAAGACCTCTGCAGATACCACGGCCATTATTTGCATTTTTTTTTGCGCAATTGCATGTATCACCACTGTTTCAGTTGTTTTCTGAGGCTGTCTTCCTACGTCTTCGGGATGCAAAGTGATGGTGAGGCAAAACATGTCGGGGGATGTAAGCGCCATGCACACTGGATGATGTTCGTGCTTACAGGTGGAAGTGATGAAGGATGATGAAGTTCAGATCTAGATTTTGTGCATTTTGAGACCCATCGCCATTGAAAATGATGGAAACAATGGCTGAAAGCTTGAGCCAAGGCGATGAGCCAAGTGATGCTTGGTGTGGGTTCTTTGGTGAATCACGGTGCATCCAATCAGCAGGTCCCGCAGCCGAGCTCGGATGCCTCGTTTCCTCCGATGTTTTGGATCCAAGTATTCTTTGCTACCTAAAAGTGGTCAATGGTGGTCGTGTCACTGTCGAATTTTCAGTCCAAGTGCAGGATCTGGCTGGGCCACCTGTTGGTTTTTTTTTGAGTCTGTGAGTCTGTTGTGCTTGGGTTGGCTTTGACCTGCGAGGTCAACTGCGATCTGCAGCTGGATTACCAGGGTTTCGGAATCCTGAGGGCAAGGAGGGAGATCACACCAGGCCCGGCATACGTTCATGGGATTTCCTGGAAAGGCAAAACAAATTGAAACAATCAACTGAAAAATGGTTCGTTTGCAATAACCATCGACATTGGATGAGCTATGACCTCGCTACTTGGCCTATTCTCCTCATTCTCAAAGCAGTATGTAAATGTAGCTATGATGTAGGTGGCTCTTGTGAGATGCCCTCTCACTGCATTGAGCCAGGGGAAGAGCTCTTCATTTCTTATGGCTCCAGCGAATGGTTTACTGACCGCGGCTTGGTGTCGCAGCCGGTGCAGACACCCGTCGACAGGCAAGCTGGAGGCATTGGACGAGGGAGACAAAGATTGAGATGGTGGGAGACAGAGAGTCATTTGCCTTCCCCCATTCTATAGACAAAGAATATCATATCCTACCTGATGTGGTCCTACCTATGTCATATCATTTGACATTTTTGGTGGTGGCGAACTCGTGGAGTAGGTGCATGTTTGTTTGGTTGCTGCAGTGCTGCATTCAAAGCTTGTCATCAAGTGCTACTGTTTCGCCATACTTTTCTATCCTGTGTGTGTATCAGTTCATCATTTAGGTTGTTTGTTCATTTGGGAACGGACTAGCTTCTTCTGTTCATTTATGGGCGGACTAGCTGTAGTTGGACGTTGAATTGGGAAGCTCCTTTTACTTGTTCCCAACTGGGACTTGCATACACCCACTTGGTTATAGCATGTGACTGTGATATATCAGGATCACACTAAACTAGTATCTTACGAGCACACTATCCAACAGCTTCTTTCCCTGCAAACGGGCGAACCCAAAGGGCTTAGGGTCTTTCAGGATCTCAATCAGCCGGCAAATAGCTTGACATCATCTCAGGATCATCCGTGGCTACAGAGCGCCATTAAGTCCCTAAGTGAGCAGAGTTCAATACCCCTACAGGATTTGACAGTAATAAAGAACAGTTACCGTTCTTTTGAAATCTTGTTTTTTTCGAAAGTTTTGCGACGTTTTGCGCACAACTTTCGTAGTGTCAATCGCTGTTTTACAATGAATTTGAATGTCATTTCTGTTCTATAAATTTGTCAGCTGCTGTTACCACCTGCACATACATACCCCCATATGTGCATATTGCACAATACATCTACTGTCCACAACAGTAATTATAGAACACACAATTTTAGAACAGAACGCAAAAATGATATATATATATAAATACATCTCTCTCTCTATGAGTGGAAAGACCATTACTATTATGAAACTATGTTACAAAACCAGGGGCCCAACAAGAACTATAGAACAAACCAGAATTCTATATACATGTTTTTGGATTTTCCCTAGTTTTCTGGGGATTTGGGAAGTATCGAACAAATAATGGGTACAGTAACTTTCTGTACTTTCGTAATCCTCAAGTTCCGTTCTATAATTCCGTCACATCCCATACCGTTGGCCCATACCATAAATCACATTAATATTACTCAATATTATACTGGGGATCAATACAATCCATTGCGGGGATCACTGTTTTCCAGCCAGTAGAATGGAAAGACAGAGGGTTTTGAACACTCAAGTCATTTTGGGTGCCGGGAGGCCATTGCTTGAGCCACTTGCAGCCAGATCCGTCGTCATTGGCCCTTCTGGCAGCGTCCCAAATCGTGGCTGAGGTGTGGACATGACACCACGGTGATGCAGAAAGTATCACCAACTGGCAGTATCACCAGGCAACTGCGCAGTGTGATTCAGATGACTAGATCTTTACTGTGCAAAGGCATAAAGGCCGATTAGAGGCCGATTCCGAAGGTGGTTCCATGTGGTTCCATGTGATTCTCATTTCCAGTTGGCTAATGCACGCAGGAACACTTGAGGACTCCAGCCTTTCTGATCGCTTCAGATGTCGCCCACGAGTCGATGCTACCATATGCCCTGGTAGTTGAAGAGGCTGCAGCACTGGCTGATGTGAGGACAACTAGCACAACACACCATTCTATGCGCCACGAAGCCAGGTGATGATTTTGCCGCTTTGGCCTGGGCGCTTGGCCAAGGAAGACAAACAGCACCCTGCGAACGAAGCTTGGATTGCTGAACAGGTTGCAGGGGGCTCCGGAATCTTGACAACATTGCTGTGTTTTCTATGTTTGCATTTCTCATTGTTTCTCTGTTCATGCTTCAGTACCTGTGGTTTTATCCCCCCGCAGTCCACCTGTGCGTGGCTCTTTCCCGTTGATGGCTTGGGTCTGGCTAGGGAAGCTTGAAGTGGGCGCTGGAATGGTAGGTGTGAGGATGAAAGGAGAGGCTGGGGTTGAGCGGGTGATTCGCCAACTTTCAGTCCGCAACTGAGGTGAGGCTTGAAGTATTGGCTGATGGCCTGCCGGTACATTTGGCCAATGTCAAGGCCCGCAGTACGACTTTGGGACCCACATGACAATCTTTGTTCATTTTGCTTTTGGTAGACCATCGCAACTATATAATCAGACCATGTCAGACCAATATATAATAAAGACATGTGCGCACATATCACATGACACACACACACACGCGTGCACGCACGCAATATATAATATCTATATACATCATGTATATATATATGTGTGTATATATATATAATTATGCAGACAGCTACATGATGTACCATGTCCATCCCCAGCATTCACCTGGCTTGGGAGGATAGTGAATGATATTAAAATTAATATGATATCCCTTTCCAGACAGCTGCTAGGCTCATGACGTTTGCGATTCAACTGGGCAGCTTGGACCGATGGCCTGGGGTCGAAGTTCAAAAACATATAATAAAATAGTCCCTATACGCCCTATACAAGAAATCAACATCCGTGGCTGGGGATTTTGCAGTTTTCCACCATTATCACTTTTGATTAGTACAACAGTAGCACAACATCTTGTGGAATTCTTTCTCATTGCGCTGCAGCAAATCCCAGACATGGAGCCAAGTCCAGGACGCGCATCGATGTGGTGATGACTGCCCTGCGAGACATTTCCAAAGGAGAGCGGCTCATCGCTGCAGATTGCGCGGAAGGCCATCCTTGATACGGATGCATATCATATGGATAGCTGGATGGTGTGGATACCTTGGCTTATTTTCTCAATGGGCTGACGTGGAGGACCAGTTGATTGCCATCAATGTGATGTGCAGGCTGCCTGTTCCCTTCCGGTTGGGCTACCAACCTGACTGAACGGAGGCATGGCTGGCAGTTGCCGAAACATGCAATGCCACAATTCCAGAATTCCACCATCGGCGACCATCGGTGCTAACTCATATATATATATATATAATGATGCTCTCGATATCTCTCGATCATTTTATATACTGTACCAGGAAGGGAATATTTCCACATCTGTTCAATGATTCAAACATCCTCCACAAATATCCATATGTCCATATGTTTGTTTCAGTCTTTCTGCCCTGTGTTTCTGTTTACTTTCCACTTCTGTGCCATGTTGTCTGCGGTAATTTCCTTGACATCCAATGTCCTATTGGCAGGCAACAAGCTGCAGAAGCTGGTGATGTGCGGGCTCAGTTTCAGCTAGCCCAACGCTGGCGGCAAGGAACAGTATCATATTGACATATTGGCATTGGCATTGGCCAGGCAGCCGAAGACAATGCAACCAATAGATACCAATGGCCGCAAACATGAGATACCGACAGATGACATGCAAACATGCGAAAACATGGCTCTGACTCCCATGTTTTGTTTCTTTCCTTGAACTTTTCAGATCCATGCCTGGATAATCCTGGATATTCGGCAGGATGTGTGGGTATTTTCGAGCACTGGCCAAATCCAATGAGTTTGATGCAGAAACACTTGAAGCACCCAGAAGGATTTTTTCCTCGCAGAGCTCTTTGCATTTCTGTGTGTGTTGTTGCAAACGACCATTAACGATTGACCACAGCCGCCCCGCTGGTTTGCACCAAGACTCAGCTGCTCCACCGCAGGAGTTCCCTCGGCTGACATGGCAAACAGCACTGAGGCAGCACCCTGCTTTTCACAGGCTGCACCCTTTTCAACATGGAAAGGTGCTCAGTCTTTGTCTCAAAGAATTTATCCACTGTTATGAGTTATGAGGGTGATGAGGCAGTTTGGGGAGCACAGGATTCTAAAACTTGGCCGACGCGGCAGCTTTTGTAACCGGTCGGAGCCGCGGCACATTGCTGCAACTTGGAGGCTTTGACTTGGTACCTTCAAGCGGCCAAGCAGAACCACACTCAAGCCATGCTACAGCTGGGTGCTTTGCTCCACGATGGTGATAGGCAATGGGCACGTCATGGCATTCTAGAGTACATTATACAATATTATATTATATTATAACTTATAACTTATTATATTATATATATATATTATTACATTATATAGAGTATCTTGCAGTCGGAGTTATTTTAGGCAGCGATGTGGTTGCCAGTTTGATTACTTTGGGGGTCCAGCGAGAGGCCAGCGTTGCGCCAGACCCCACAGCATGATGAAGCCATGGCATACAGCATACAGCATAGTGTAAACCTATGCGCGAGATTGCGCGAGCACAATATAATCATGTACAGAATATGTATATCATAATATATATATATATATATCTACAGTATATAATTATATAATTATATAATTATATATACGCCCGTATGTATGCATATAATTATATATAAAACATATTCTCGGCATTTCTAGATATTTCCTGTGCAAGCACATGCTGTTTATATGATTATATGTGATATATGCATGATTATGTTTGCATACATGAAATGAACATATGTATATGCGTAAATGGGAATGTTTAAATCTGTTTCGCCAAATCTTAATTCGTTTCTCCTCAGCAGGTAACTTCTCTACATCATTTTTACTTATTATGCAGTTTCAACGGCTAAGGTTCTGTGCACAGACTTCTGTAGTCACGGCAAAAAGAATTGAAAATAGTGGATGTGGATGTGCAGGACATGGGCAAATAGTGAGGAGCTATTTTTGTCATCCATCGATTCCTCGAGTTGGCACCGCCAGTCTGCACCCGGGCAACGCCTCTTCAGCCTTTGATTGGTATCTTGCAGCAGCACAACGGGGTAGTGCCACTGGACAATTTCTGGTGGGTTTGGCTTACAGCAACGGAGAAGCTCGGCATTGTGGGCGGTTCCTGTTCTAGATTTTGGCGTGTAAGTATGTTTGCAGCATATGAATGTCCTTGGACTGAAGGATCAGATCTTGTGGAAATTCGATTGCTACTCAATGGAATTCGAAGCTGTGGAGCATGGTGAAGCACGGGGTTCCATGTTGAGGCATCGGACCGAGGTGGACCACGTTCTTCTCCGAGATGCATGGGATTGTATGGGTTTGTATGGGGCTGAGGATGGCGTTGCCAAGAACATTTCCAAGGCTAGCAAGTGGTTGAGCCTCTTGGCAAAAGCTGCATGTTTGGGGAATGATACGTCGACTCAGGATCTCAAAGCATTTTTTGATCCCATTGACAATGCCATCCTTTGATATCCTCAGGGGAATCTGAGGGAATCTCCCTGTTTACTCCTGTTTGGAGAACAGTGGAACATGTGGAACACTTTTTGAACAACACATATGGGCGTTTCTTGTTGTGGTGGAAGTGTGGATACCCTTGTTGAAGATCTCAAGGTTTGGCGGCATCGCAGGGCAGCTCCAATTTTGCCAAGGCATCCAAAGCGATGTGACCCGGAGAATGAGTTCAATGTTAAAGGGTGGCTTGTGTTTGTATGCCAAGCTTGTGTATGTTGCGTAGTATGATTGTGTGCTGTTGTTGATGTTGTTACAAGGTTGACATTGAATGTTTGTCCTTGAATTTTTGAAATGACTATTGTCATACTTCCTGTTGATGTCCGTAGGATATTTGTTGGGTTGGTGCACGTTGAGTTTCAACCACCCTGATGGTGACCTCAGATTCTTCCTTCGCAGTTTCCATGGCTTTAATCGCGCACGACCTGATAGTGATAGCATGTGATACCCAAGTTCTTTGCTGCGTCGCTTTGTATGTTGGGCTCTGCCGCAGAGAGTAGTTCTGTGACCTAGACTTTGTTGTTTAATTGAATCCTGAATTAGCAGAGAGCCTTCGATTCAAGATATTCAAGAACCATGTTATCAAGTCAAGCGAGATGGCTTGGTTATCAGCTGGGTTTTTAAGATGCATGCAGTCAACAGCAGCTGAATTAGAATCACACCAATTACAGAATATTAGCCTACATGCATTAGTATCATTTGTTGGCCTGTTTCACTAGAAGATGGCAGACTTGAATCTGGAGACCTGATCCCTGACCTGCTGTGCTAGGTATAACCTGGCTATATTCTACCGAGAAGGTTTGGGAGTTGCAAGAGATGTTGAGAAACTTGCCGCAGGGTTCTCCCAGGTCCGCCATGCATGTAGGTTCTCAAGAATGCCAAAGCAAATCGTTTGCCAATGGAATAGTGCCCCCCAAATTCAGCAGATTTCAACAATTTTCAACACAGACTAATCATTTGTGAATGAACCGTACATGGCTGAGACAAAGTTTTACTAAACACGTTCTAAACACAACTGATTGTTTGCCGTTCCTTGTTCGATCTATCCTTAGATGCATGTTCCTTTTTCCCATGAACTTTCTTCATAGACATTTGCAGGAGTTTTCTTCAAAAGCTTCCATGGTGCACGTGCTCCTCTGAAACTGTGTGATTTATATAGAATGATGTGTTTTTTAGTTGTTTGTTTTGTGACTTGTTTCCCTTCCCAGACCCGTGTTTTGTCTATGTCTGTCTTGCTGGCAACCCCCTTGCAACTTGTCCTTGCCACACCTTTCAAAACGAAACAGTGCATGATCATGCTCATGTCTTTTGACTTGCTTTTGGCAGGTCTGGTGAACCCACCAAATACTAAGGCCACAGAAGCAAGACCCATTCATAACTTTTGGTCATCAGCCATGTGCCACCAGTATCAACAGCTACTAAACTATTTCCTAGACTCCTAGACTAGTGTGTTGCCGTTCATCTAGATTTAAGGGAGGCTCCAAACAACACCCGGCGGGGAGGAGTAATAAAAGTTGTTTGTCCTCCTGCGGCTCCCTGCCTTGTATCTTCCAGAAAACAGAAATTGGGAGAATCACCCTTGGCCACTGGCATTTAGTCTCGTGAAGTTGAAATTTATTGACATATATATTGCCCAGGAAGGCTTTCTACTGGTGCAGAAAAGCGGCAGAGCAAGGTGACCACGACAAGGCAGACTCCTGCTAAATGTGGACCCAAGATGTTGATAGGGTAATTATATGCACAATATCTCTGAAACTGACGCTGCAAATCTGAGGAAGCTTCCTGATCCACGACTTTGTAATCAATTTCATGGGTTAATATTTCATTATATTTCATGAGCACCTGCCGGTCACCTGCCTGCTGCAAATTTTGCAGGCCATGTACAACCTCGCCACAGCCTACAGCCGTGGCGATGGCACATATGTTGATTTCGAAGAGGCAGCCAACTGGTATCAGCGCGCAGCTGATATGGGACACACCATGGCTGCTCGGTTTCTTTGTTTTTCTTATATATATATATAATATCTTATTATATTATATATATATATGTGTGTGTGTGTTTGGTCGAAAAACTGTTGAGCGGAATTCCCTCTCAATTTTTTTTGCCCAATTCTATTGTTTGCAAAGATCCCTGTCATTGAGGCTCAGTACAACTTGGGCTATTCGTACTTGGCACCATGGCTGCAAACGGCCAGGCGATGCCAGGCGATGCCAGCAGTCAAAGGCATTCTTGAATCAGTGTCCCTTGTTGAGTTTCAGTGTTGCGTCAGGGATTTCCGCTTCTGCGGATAAACATATTCCCTTGATTGCACTTGCTTGAGTAATTACGCATTGGTCAGGGTACTTTTGTGTTTGCTTTGGTTTCGGCCCAAGTATGGTTTATTATGGTTAACAACCAAGGGGAAAAAACAAATCCCGCAGAAAAACCACAAAGCGAGAGCAGTTTAGTGCGGAGGATACCAGACTTTCTCCTGTTTGAGGTGGGCCAGGGTCGACAAACCAATGCCACTCTTGCAGCCCAGTGGTTCCGACGGGCTGCAGAAGGCAACAGCAGCAATGGTCACACGGTTGCAATTTGTTTGGGACACTGAGATGACTTGGTAAACATCTTGGTCCGGTCCCTTAAGTCTGCCCCCTGAGGCCAATTCATGATGGGAGCCTTGGCTGAGATAAACTGAGATACCGAAAATTGCTTACAAGGCCATGGAATTTGAAGAGAAACCAAAAATAACCAAACCATGTATTTTTTGTTCTTTTTAGCTTGCCGAGGTTCCTGCCAATGCCAACGCCGATATTTGAATTTGAGTCCTAAAATGTATTATTATTATTATTATTTTGTCTGAGCATCTTAGCCATTGATTTCCAGGAGATATATAACTAGTATGAAGTTACCAAACACAAACAAACACACATAGATAGATAGATAGATAGATAGATAGAGATAGAGATAGAGATAGAGATAGAGATAGAGATAGATAGATATAGATAGATATAGATAGATATAGATAGATATAGATAGATATAGATAGATATAGATAGATATAGATAGATATAGAGAGATATAGAGAGATATAGATAGATATAGATAGATATAGATAGATATAGAGAGATATAGAGAGATATAGAGAGATATAGAGAGATATAGAGAGAGATAGAGAGATATAGAGAGATATAGAGAGATATAGAGAGATAGAGAGATAGACAGATAGACAGATAGACAGATAGAGAGATAGACAGATAGACAGATAGAGAGATAGAGAGATAGACAGATAGACAGATAGATATGTAGACAGATAGACAGATAGATATGTATATCTATATCTATGTCTATGTCTATATCTCGACACATGCTTAGCACTGCACATTGATGACTTGGCAATTTGGATCGCCCACTGAGGATTGCTGCATAGCCAAGGTCGCGGTGTTGCTGCGGATCCCGAGATGGCAGTGCAATGGTACCGACGAGCTGCCGAACAGGATCAAGGCGCCTCGGAAACCACGGCAGATGTCAGGTGGTCATGGCAGATTTCTTTTGGGGCGACCTTAGAAATCAGAAAACCTTGAGCCGCAGGATTTTTCAGGTTTGAGTTTGGACATTTTTTTTGGTGACAAGACCCTATGGTTGTCGGACTAGTATCTGCACACATTTGCAACACCACTTGTCAATTCCACTGACAAAACACCCAAGGCCAGGCGCAATACAAGTTGGCAGCTGCGCTGGAAGCAGGATGGGGCTTTACCCTAAAGTTTGCAGGGAGCCATTTTTTTCTTGTCATGGATTGCAACTTTAGCCTTCATAATGCCTTCATGAACTTGATCCAACTTCAGGACATGTTGGCATTTTTTTGCATAAATTTGGCCCCAAAACCAGTTTGAGTTGCCAGCAACATCTACTGTACTGGTACTCGTAGCCAGCAACAGGTTCATACCAAGTAGGTCGGTTGAGTCTCCAGTCCCCAGGCCATGGCGTGCCAAGCGACCAAGCAGAGGCAGACTATTGGTATGCTAAGGCAGGTGCCCTCAGCGATCGAAGATCATCGAAGCCGTGACAGCTGTGAAGCCATGGCCTGGCTCGCGTAAGTAGAGGGTCAGTATGGGTCAGTATGGGTCAGTTACATATGTGATTTCATAATATGGATTTTCAGTTGAACACATTTGGTCGACATATTTCTGCACAACAAGTCACCACAGCACCCGAGAGATTGAGAAAATTTGAGAACACATGTCAATGTCTAGATGATTGTGCGTTAATAAATAGATGTACATTTCTATACATTTCTGCTTCCAGTGTGGTGCTATCACTAACTGTGGCTGTCACTGGTGTCACTGGTGTCACTGGTGTCACTGACCTCAGGCAGCAGTTCATGGCTACAGGCGGTCACACCTCAGCAGCTTGTGGCATTTCGTGCGTGACTTGTGCGACAAATAGGAGAGAGAGAGGATAGAAATTGAAATGCGGCTCTCGAAAGTGCGTGGTTCCTCATGGCTTCTAGGCCTCCAATGGAAAAATGTAATCATTCTTTCACATCACCATGAATGTGTGTTTAGGATTTTTATATAGTATTGAAATACATGTTGAATATTGCAAGGCACAGTCTGCGATCGTCAGCGTTCCCTTTGCAAATGTTTTTGTAGAGCATGCACAGGCATGCCCTGTGCTGACAGGGCGCAGCAGCAATGGTTTTGCCTTTTCTGTCCTTTTGGTGTCATATCCTGAGGTGGCATTTTCAGCACTTTCTCTCGGACAAGCAGAGGAAAAGAGTTGTGAAAACCGACGCGCTGCAATGCTTAGAATATGTTGGGTCCATCCAAGATGCCATTGGGCATATATATTATTGATTTCTTGCTGCGAATTATTGCCGCAATCTTGCCTAAATTTGCCCTTTTTCAACATGCTTGCCAGATAATTCGCCACTTGTTTGCTGTAAGGATCCATGACCGCTTCCATGCTGTGAAGTCTCAGCTCCGTTAAGGCCTTGGGAGCGACCGTAGCCTCGCCTGCAGCCTCAGAACGGCAGTTGGGCTCTGGAGCTTTTGCCTTCCCCGCCTTGATCCTTTTATGCCCTTTTAGATCCTTTTAGTCCTTCAGGATTGAGGACTTTGTTCCTGTGCCACGTGTCCTATCTTGGGTTCTCCCATTTGTCAAATCTTGTCACAGTGTCCGGGAGATTTTGCCGGTCACATAGGTTATGCAGAACAAGATGGCATATCATATCGTATCATATCGCATCACAATCGGGCAGACTTAAATAAAGATTTTGTATGATTTTGGTGACGATTCAGGATCAGAGCGGGGTGGTCTACTCACGATCCGGTTTGCATCCAGTAGGCATTTCAAATCAAGATAAATCAAGTAAACTCAATGACTTGCGTGCAACAGAATTGTGCAACAGAAACAATAGTTTGACGATGTTTGACGTGCATCCTGCCGCATCCTACTGAGTCCTGCTAAATTGATATTTTTTTTGTAGAGCTACTGCTAAGCCCCACGACTCCTGTCGGATCTGCTCGTCCACGGCAGGGTGCCATTTTCCCGGATTGGTATGCTGGCAACACGGAGAGGCTATGGCTGGATGAGTCGTAAGATGTCGTAAGAATCCACCGGGTGATGGCTGATCGATCTGTGAACTATTGCCACTTGAAGAGGCCTTGGGTGACGTAATATCTCGTAAAAGGATGTAAAAAGGGCTTTGTTGAATGTGCAGATGCGTTCCATTTTGCTTTATATCCATTCAAAGGCAAATGCATTCGGGCACATTCCGGAACGGAACGTCCATGTGTTTTTATTTGTTTTTATAGTTAATGCATGTCAATGCATGTCATTGCATGTCAATGCCATCCGGCGGTCAACGCTGGAAACGCATACCCTCAACTACTTAAGGTCTAGAAGGCCCCCCCCTGGAGGGGCTAGGGTCTAGAGGTCTAGACTGATAATTAGAGCATTGTAGACCCTTCCCAGTGGTACCACTCTAGACCCTTGGAATT